>Ga0209295_1000054_pt1 | contig 204338 bp, 218 predicted proteins | sample Porto_5metaG_FD_187428 | JGI IMG/M metagenome (GOLD analysis project Ga0209295, IMG submission 187428) | Marine algal microbial communities from Porto, Portugal - Porto_5 metaG (SPAdes) (version 2) | ecosystem: Host-associated > Algae > Red algae > Unclassified | place: Portugal: Porto...
CTTTTCGCTAAAATCGACGGAACAGTTAAATTCGAACGTTTCGGTCGTGACCGTAAAAAAGTGAGCGTATATCCTGCGGCACAATAATTGCTAAAAACTCCGGTCATTGACTGGAGTTTTTTTCACTTTTTACAAGTAGTATCGAAGATGAAAAAGAAGATGCACTCCATCAATATCAAAGAACGTTTGCTGACTTTGCCTCATTTTCTCCTATAGATCAGAAAAAACAACCTTTCCTCACATAACTAGTGTTTTTCTATGCTGTCTTCTCTGTTATAATTCAGGGAGACATAGTGATGATAAGACTCCTAAAAGAGAGACCAAACGATTGGGAGTGCGATAATGGAAGAGATATCAAGTAAACAAAACGAAAAATTAACTCACGTTGCATTAACAAATGAATTGATCTATCTGCTCAGTCGTTCAAGACATGACTGGATGAATAAATTGCAGCTGATCAAGGGCAACTTGACATTAGAAAAATATGACCGTGTGTTTGAAATTATAGAAGAAATGGTCATTGAAGCACAGCATGAATCCAAACTCTCAAATTTAAAAATTCCCCAATTGGCCTATTACTTTCTAACATTTAATTGGGAGTCGCATTTTATCACCTTAGAATACGAAGTGCTTGGTGAAACCCGAGACTTATCAGCATATGAATCGCAGCTGCTAACGGTATCACAGGAGTTGTTTTCGATATTCGATCAATCAGTTTGCCAAAAAACTGAAAATCATTTAACGGTCACGTTCCAAACAGATCATGAAGAGAATGATGTGGTCTTATATTTTGATTTCAAAGGAAAATTAACAAGTTTGGATGCGTTAAATGCGTTTCATGACGCAAACTATCCATGTATGAGTGTAGTTCAATTTCATGTGACAAGTCATGAGTCCATGATCGAGCTTTGTTTGAGGCAAGAATGAGATATGTGATGCAGAGAAACGGAGGAAGTTATGTTTGTAGATCAGGTTAAAGTGTATGTTAAAGGCGGTGACGGCGGAAACGGTATGGTGGCGTTTCGTCGTGAAAAATATGTGCCAAAAGGTGGACCGGCTGGCGGCGATGGTGGAAATGGTGCAGATGTTGTATTTGAAGTAGACGAGGGACTTAGAACATTGATGGACTTTCGTTACAAACGCCATTTTAAGGCGGATCGCGGCGAGCACGGAATGAGTAAAAACCAGCATGGTCGAAATGCGGAAGAAATGATTGTCAAAGTTCCGCCCGGTACAGTTGTGACGGATGCAGAGACGGAACAAGTACTCGCAGACTTAACAGAGCATGGACAGCGGGCAGTCATTGCAAAAGGCGGACGAGGCGGACGAGGAAATTCACGTTTTGCAACACCGGCAAACCCTGCACCACAGCTTTCTGAAAATGGCGAGCCAGGTAAAGAGCGTGACGTCATCTTAGAATTAAAAGTACTTGCAGATGTTGGGCTTGTTGGTTTCCCAAGTGTCGGGAAGTCAACGCTGCTTTCAATTGTCTCTTCTGCGAAACCGAAAATTGCGGATTATCATTTCACTACGCTTGTGCCGAACCTAGGAGTTGTCGAAACAGATGATAACCGAAGCTTCGTCATGGCGGATCTGCCAGGACTGATCGAAGGCGCGCACGAAGGCGTTGGCTTAGGTCATCAATTTTTACGCCACATTGAGCGGACACGTGTCATTGTCCATGTCATTGATATGTCAGCACTTGAAGGACGTGACCCGTACGAAGATTATGTGACGATTAATGAAGAGCTTGAGCAATACAATATGAGATTGACTGAGCGTCCACAAATCATTGTAGCGAACAAAATGGACATGCCAGATGCAGCTGACAATCTAGCGGCATTTAAAGAAAAATTAACGGATGACTATAAAGTGTTCCCAATTAGTGCGATCACAAGAGAAGGGCTTCGTGAGCTTTTATTTGAAATCGCCAATCAGCTTGAAACAACACCGGAATTCCCGCTTTATAATGAAGAGGAACTGTCTGATAACCGCGTAATGTACAGGTTTGATGAGGGAGATGCACCATTTGAGATCACAAGAGATCCTGACGGTACATTTGTCATAACGGGTAAAGCACTTGAGCGACTGTTTAAGATGACAGATTTCTCAAGAGATGAGTCCGTGAAACGATTCTCTAGACAGCTGCGCGGAATGGGCGTCGATGATGCCTTACGTGAGCGTGGTGCACAAGACGGCGACATCATTCGTCTGCTTGAATTTGAATTTGAATTTATTGATTGATCAAAAGGAGGGTCCAGTCCATGGGCTCTCCCGTTTTTAAAAGGGGAGAAAACAGGTGAAAGAAGAAACGTTCTATTTAGTAAGAGAGGATGTCCTTCCAGATGCGATGCGAAAAACGCTTGAAGTCAAAAAGCTTCTCGATCGCAAAAAAGCGGATTCAGTTGCCGATGCTGTTCAACAAGCGGATTTAAGCCGCAGTGCTTTTTATAAATACAGAGATGCTGTTTTTCCATTTTATACGATGGTGAAAGAGCAGATCATCACATTGTTTTTCCACCTTGAGGATCGGTCTGGGGCTCTGTCAAGACTGCTGCAAATTGTGGCTGACTCTGGCTGTAATGTGCTATCCATTCACCAAACGATTCCGCTGCAAGGAAGAGCGAATGTCACCCTATCCATTAGCACGGCTGGTATGGCAGATGATATCAATACAGTCATGAATCAATTAAGAAAACTTGAATTTGTCGAAAAAGTTGAAATTCTAGGTTCTGGGGCGTAAAAGGAGAGATCATAGCAGATGAAGCAATTAACTGTAGGTTATTTTGGACCAGAGGCAACATTTACTCATTTGGCCGTATGCTCTTGCTTTCCAGCAGATGCAATGCAGCGTGCCTATGCAACGATTCCGCAATGTATGGATGCTGTGTCAAAAGGCGAAGTCGATTTGGCGGTCGTTCCACTTGAAAATGCACTCGAAGGATCTGTGAACTTAACGATTGATTATTTAATTCATGAAGAAGCGTTGTCGATTGTTGGTGAAATGACAGCACCGATTCGGCAGCATTTGCTTGTCCACCCATCAAGAGCGGAAAGCTGGGAGACATTAGATGTGATCCAATCACATCCGCACGCGATTGCCCAGTGTCATCAATTTCTGAAAAAGCAGTACCCAGATATTCCGCATCGTCCAGTTGAATCAACAGGTTATGCAGCGAAATATATCAGTGAGCATCCGGATGAGGCTGCTGGGGCCATTGCGAATGAAATTGCCGCACAAACGTATGGTTTAACGATTGCAAAAAAAGACATTCATGATTATCCGCACAATCATACACGCTTTGTTATTTTACATAAAGATCCTAAAGCATCGTTCCCAATGAATGCAGGGTTCTCATCGAAGCCAAAAACGACCATTGTCGTCAGTCTGCCAAAGGATGACCAATCAGGTGCATTGCACCGCGTGTTATCTGCCTTTTCTTGGCGAAATCTCAACTTGTCAAAAATTGAATCTCGTCCAACAAAAACTGGTCTTGGACACTATTTATTTATTATAGATATAGAAAAAGAAATGGATGATGTCCTTGTCCCTGGTGCGATTCAGGAATTAGAAGCAATTGGCTGTGAAGTCAAATTGCTCGGCAGCTACCAAACATATGAACTAACGAATGAAAAATAGTGTCCTATAAGGGACACTATTTCAGCGTGTAGACAAACCCTCGCATTCGGTGTCAGTCCTGTGCGCTGGTGCTCACGAATCACAAATTCGCTCCGCGCCAGTGCTCGTCCTTCCTAGACTGCAAAGGTTTTCTATCACGCTGAAAAGAAGACAAAGAGCTAAAATAAAAACCATTTTAGCCCTTTGTCAACAATCAAAAATAGTGTCCTATAAGGGACACTATTTTTTTAGTCTTTAATTAAAAAGCCAGCATCATCGAGCGCTTGGATGGCTTGGTCAAGCTGCTTTTGACTGCAAGAAGTGAGTGTATGTAAATGCACACCGTCTGTTAGTTCTGACAAGTAGGAGGCGCCCGTGTTAGAAATATGATGAACGAAATCAGCTACTTGCTTGCGGGTGCTGACGCGAATAGAGGCCGTTAGTTCACCGTAAACAGGGTGCTCTATAATCACATCTTTTACCGTCACACCAAAGTCTACAATTAAGGTCAGTTCCTCTTCTGTACGAACAGGATCATGCTTGCAGGCGATGATTTGTTCAATTTCTCTTTCTGGCGCATGCTGAGATGCCATATACACATAGCCTTGACTTGTGGCAATAATGGGTTCGTTTTTTGCTTTCAATAGTGAGATATCTTGTACAATGACTTGTCGAGAGACAGCCGCCTTTTTAGCCAAAAAGCTTCCGGTGAGCGGTGTATCTGTTTCTTTCAACCACTCTAAAATGGCGTTTCTTCTCTCTTCGCCAATGAGTTTCCTCTCTTGCTCCACGTCTTATGCTCCTTTCTTCTCCTTTTGCAATTGTTCAAATGTATGCAAAAGCTGATCGATGTCCTCTTTTGACGACTTCGATCCAAATGATAGTCGAATGAATTGAAGAGCATCACGATCTGATACGTGCAATGCCTTCACAGCCGGGGAAGGATGGTGATAACCAGAAGCACATGCGCTTCCAGTCGATATACAAATCCCATGCCGGTTACATGCTAACATTACATATTGTCCTTCAAACCCTTCAAAAAAACAACCAATAATATGAGGCAACATAGGGCGATTGCCATTGTTCTGAAGTGTACGAACAGGAAGCTGTCTCATTTTCAGCTGCTGATGAAAATAATCACGAAGCTGCTCATTTTGCCGCTTTTGCTCATCTAGCTTAAGTATCAATTGTTCGCTCGCAGCAGCAAAAGCACCGATGCATGGAACGTTCACTGTTCCAGGGCGGAAGCCATTTTCCTGAACTGCACCTGAATATAGTGGCTTCCAAGGAACATGAGCACCCATATAGACAGCACCAGCGCCCTTAGGTGCATACACTTTATGGCTCGATATGGATACGGCATCAACCCCAAGCTCCTTGATGGACACACGAACCTTTCCGAATGTTTGCACGGCATCTGTATGAAAAAGAATGTGCCTTTCTTTTAAAATGGGTGCTAATTCAGCGAGCGGCTGGATAATCCCTGTTTCTGAATTAGCATGCTGGATAGATACTAATCCTGTTTCAGGCAATAATGCATCTTTGAGAATGTCCTGAGTGATGATCCCATCTTGATTCGGTTCAATGATCGTAACCTTCGCGCCAAGACGCTCTAAGCTCTTAACCGCATGATGAACAGAAGGATGCTCTACAGAAGTTGTGATGACATGCTGCCTGTCTGCTGGCAGACCATTTGCCATCGATTGAATCGCAAGAAGATTGGATTCCGTTCCACCGCTTGTAAAGTAGATGCCCTCTGGTTCGCCCTCAAGAATGGCAGCGATTGATTGTCTGCTGTAAGTCAGTATGTCATTTGCTCTTCCACCTGCATCATGTAGACTACTTGCATTCCCGTAGCAATCTTTACTTAGCTGCTGAAATACATGCAGTGCCTCCTCCGAAACAGGTGTAGAAGCTGCGTAATCTAAATAAACCAATCCATCCATCTCCTATGAGAAAATTTTTTCTTGTATTTATTGTAGTGTTGTGTAATGATATGTGTCAAGACAGGTGTAAATGACAGGAGGGGCGATGGTGTCATCAATCAAAAAAATCATTGTGGTGGGATCAGGCATTGCAGCGCTTTCCTTTGCAAAAACCATTTCAGCAAGCTGCCAAGTCATCATGATGACAAAAAAACAATTTTCCTCTAGTAATTCCATGCTTGCACAAGGAGGAATCGCTGCTGCCTTTTCAGCACAGGATTCTGTTCATCAGCATGTACAAGACACATTAGCTGCCGGCTGTGATCACAATGATGAAAGGGCGGTACAAGAGATTGTAAGTCTTGGAAAGCATATGGTGGAGCAGCTCGTAGAAGAAGGCTGTCCATTTGATCAAACGGAGACGGGCGTGCCGCAATTAGGTAAAGAGGGGGCGCATACGACTCATCGCATTTTGCATGCAGGAGGAGACCAAACAGGTAAAACCCTCGTGCAGTATTTAAAAAATCAGCTTGGCTCACATATTCATTTATATGAAAATTCCCATGTCGTTGATCTGCTCGTTCACGAAGGAACCTGCATAGGAGTGGTCTGGAAAGACGAGAAAGATCGCGTACATACTATGACCGCAGATGCCGTTGTTTTATCCACGGGCGGCTGCGGCTCCCTATATGAAACAAACACAAATGACCCTTCTATAACAGGAGACGGACTGATGATGGCTTATCGAGCCGGAGCACAATTAGCTGATCTCGAATTTGTTCAATTCCATCCCACCCTCTTGACGATCGCTGGAAAAGCAGTCGGTCTCGTTTCAGAGGCAGTCCGAGGAGAGGGAGCTTATTTAGAAGATGAAACAGGCAGGAGGATCATGAAAGGCATTCACCCACAAGCTGATTTAGCGCCTAGAGATATTGTCGCTAGAGCTATTTTTCATGAGCAGCAATTAGGTCATGATCTGTATCTCAATATCAGCGAAATTCCACATTTCTCAGTTCGTTTTCCAGCTATTGCTGCAATGTGTGAGCGGGCAGGTGTCGATATGGCAAGTGGCAGGCTCCCAGTTTCCCCTGGTATGCATTTTTTAATGGGCGGAATCTGCGTGAATGAATATGGTGAAACGACGCTTCCATCTCTTTTTGCTATCGGAGAAGCAGCCTATACAGGCTTACACGGAGCGAATCGATTGGCGAGTAATTCTCTCTTGGAAGGTCTCGTTTTAGGAAACAAAGCGGCACGGAGAATTGAACAAATACCTAAAAAGAAAAAAACAATCCCTTCTTTCTCTATTCAAGAAGTATGGTCCGTGCCAGAGATTTCAGAGGATCAGTTGAGACAATGGATGACGACATATGCCGCAATTGTAAGAGAAGAAAAAGGGCTAAAGACCTTGCTTCAAACATTACAGCAAGTCCCTTATCAGCAAGTGAATGTGAAGAATATCACAAGCCAACAGATCGAATTAAGTAATCAATGGACATTAGCGATTTGCCTAGTGAAGTCTGCATTACTTCGTACAGAAAGCAGAGGCGGTCATTATCGAATGGATTATCCAAAGCGGAATGATGCTTTGTGGAGGAGCATGCAGATTGTCCATGAAAAAGGCCGCGTTTACATGATGAAAAATGAAAGGATCGGTGCCAAATGGAACGTTTACAGTTAAAACAAATGCTGACTCATTTTTTCACAGAAGATATTGGCTTTGGAGATGTATCTGCTGATGGCATTTTTGGAGAAAAGAAAGGAACAGCCTATATCATCGCAAAACAATCGGGTGTATTGGCAGGTTCTCAAGTCATTGACATAGGGTACCGCCTGCTGAATGAACAGATTCAGGCTGAGTTGTTTTTTGAAGAAGGTGATTGGATTCATTCAGGGGCAGTGCTGGCGAAAATAAAAGGACCAGTCAGCGACTTATTAAAAGGAGAACGGGTCATTTTGAATGTCTTGCAGCGCATGACAGGTATCGCCACTTTAACACATGAAGCAGTGCAGCGATTAGCGGACCCGTCGATTACGATTTGTGATACGAGAAAAACGACGCCCGGCTTGCGTATGTTAGAGAAATACGCTGTGAAGACAGGTGGGGGAAAGAATCATCGCTTCGGCTTATCAGATGGGGTAATGATTAAAGATAATCATATCGCCGCATGCGGCTCTATTCGTGAAGCAGTAGAGAAAGCAAGAGCATATGCCGGTCATATGGTGAAAATTGAAGTAGAAATTGAATCAGAAACGCAGCTAAAGGAAGCCATTGATGCAAAAGCCGATGTCATCATGTTTGACAACTGCTCTCCGGACGAAGTCAAACGTTTTAAACAAATGACGCCTGAGACAATTCTGACCGAGGCTTCAGGAGGTATCACGCTAGAGACATTGCCAAGTTACAGAGGGACAGGTGTCGACCTTATTTCACTTGGTTTTCTGACACATTCTGCTCCAGCATTTGATTTTAGTATGAATATGGAATTCAGTCATAAAGGGGGAACAACTCATGTCACTGCTTGATGTACTCGCGAATCAACATGCAGCCATGATGCCAGAAGAATATAAACACCGATCTGTTGAGGAGATGAAGCAGCGTGTGTTAGACATTAAACGAGCCTTTGGATCAAAGCTTTTTATACCAGGGCATCATTATCAAAAGGATGAAGTCATCCAATTTGCAGATGCAACAGGAGATTCATTGCAGCTCGCACAAATAGCCGCGGACAACAAGGAAGCGGAGTACATTGTGTTCTGCGGTGTTCACTTCATGGCTGAAACGGCAGACATGCTGTCAAATAAAAATCAAAAGGTTCTATTGCCAGATATGAGAGCAGGCTGTTCAATGGCAGATATGGCGAACATGAAACAAACGGATAGAGCATGGGAGCAGCTCACTGATCTGTTTGGGGAGACAATTCTTCCACTTACGTATGTCAACTCAACAGCTGATATTAAAGCATTTGTCGGAAAGCATGGCGGGGCCACTGTGACATCATCAAACGCTAAAAAAGTGCTGGAGTGGGCGCTCACACAAAAAGAGCGGATTCTGTTTCTCCCTGATCAGCATTTAGGGCGTAATACGGCCTTTGATTTAGGCATTTCACTTGAAGAAATGGCTGTCTGGGATCAAATAGAAGAAAGGCTCATCACCGATCAGCCGCTTTCCCGCATCAAGATGATTTTATGGAAAGGCCATTGCTCTGTCCATGAGAAATTCACGGTGCGAAATATTGAAGAAACGAGAAAAAGAGACCGTGACATTCAAATTCTTGTCCATCCAGAGTGCACGCATGAAGTCGTCACGGCTTCTGATCTTGCCGGTTCAACGAAATTTATTATTGATACGATCAAGGAAGCACCAGCAGGAAGCAAGTGGGCGATTGGAACAGAGATGAATTTGGTTAAGCGGATCATAGATCAGCATCCAGATAAACAAATCGAATCCCTCAATCCGGATATGTGTCCATGTTTGACGATGAATCGGATCGATCTCCCTCATTTGTTATGGTCACTAGAAAGCTTAGAGAAAGGTAATCCGGTCGGTTTGATTCAAGTCAATGAAGACACGACAAAAGACGCTTTACTTGCACTGAATAAAATGCTCGCCATTAAATAATGAATCAGCCCCTCCTATCAGAAAACAAGTTTTTATCATATTGGCTTGTAAATAGGCATAAATTTATGGTGAAACATATTGTACTTCTGACATAACCGTTACGTTCACGTTTTGCATAGGAGGGGAAAACGTTGAAAATTCATATTGTGCAAAAAGGAGACTCCCTTTGGAAAATTTCAAAGAAATACGGAGTCGACTTTCAAGAATTGAAAAAACTAAATTCACAGCTCAGTAATCCAGATTTGATCATGCCGGGTATGAAGATCAAGATTCCATCTAGTGGTGTTCCTGTAAAAACAGATCATCAGAAAGCAAAAGAAATGCCAAAGCCGAAAGAACATCCGTATGTGAAAGAAAAGCCAAAAGATGTCGTGCAAGTGCAAGATACGAAGCCGAAAGAAAAGCCAAACGAACCTGTACCTTATGTACCGCCAGTGCCAAAGGTCGAGCAGCCAGTTTTTCCGCAAGTCGATGTGAACTATTATCAGACCAATCTCTACCAGCCATTCACGCCTCCTCCCAAAAAAGAACATCATGAGAAAAAAGATCACGTTCATGAAAAGAAAGATCATGCTCATGACAAAAAGGATCATAAAGATCATGTTCATTATGAGAATAAGGAGCATAAAGATAACAAGGATCATTTCCATCATGAAAATAAGAACTATCAAGATAACAAAGACCATTTTTATGATGAAAATAAAGGTCATTTAAAAGATGATGTGGCAAAGGGGTATGATCCGTTTATTCATATTCCGCATCAAAAGGAGGAGGGAAAAGATATGGAACACAGCAATTACCCAAACCTTCCTAATTTTCCGCAAATGCCGAATGTAGGAGGCGCAGCGGTAGGGGGAATGGCTGAGAATAAGGAACATCATCACCATCACCAGCATCATGACGCATATGATCCTTATTATGGTCATGGTCATTACATGCCGGCAATGTATCCATATCCGCAGCAAATGGTGCCAGCATCGCCAATTTTACCAGGGTCAGGTCTTTGTTATCCTATCCAGCCTTATTATCACCATCATCACATGATGCCATATCCATACCCAGCGCAGCCATATTATCCTGCGTATCAAGCGCCAGCTTATTACGGAGAACATTATGAACATCATGCAAACGACGGGCATCACTGGCACCACCATATGCATCCAAATGCCAATGCCAACGCAAATGTCAATGCGAACGTGAATCAAGGCTTTTATCCAAATGTTTCAAATGAAGCTTACGGCAAGGAAGACTGCGGATGTGATGATGGAATGAAGCAGCATCAGCCGTGGCCAGGACATTACCCGAATCCTGTACCTTATGGCCAAATGGGGGCTTATCCAGCTCAGCCTTATATGCAGCCATATCCAGGTCAATCTGTTTTTGCAAGACCAGAGGAAGACGAAGAAGAGTAATGACAGAAGGAGCGATCTCAATCGTTCCTTTTTTTGTTTATAACTGACAGCTTGATTTTTTCCCAAACTGTACATGCTAAAACAGAGCCTGTTTCGCGCTCGAGATTGAATTTGTACAGGGGGTTTTTCGTTTGAGACAAAAATGGCAAAAAACGATCGCATTAGTGCTTCTTCCTATTGGATTAACGGCATGTGGTGCAAATGACAATGCAGGTGTAGATACACGACATAATCAATCAGGTCAGCCAGTCGGATATCATTCGAATAACCGTGCGGATGACAATAACCAAGATCATCAAGGGCCAGTTTCAGAGCTCATGGAGGGAATGAACGGTGGGAATACAACGAATGTTGATTATCGAACCCGTCCTCAAGCTGATGATCGAACGCCTCTCGCAGGTGGAGATGGACGCTACAGTCATGGAGATATGAACTATCATAACCAAATGTCGTTCTCTGGCTACGATAAACAAGAGAACGTGCAGCGTTCAAGAAAAATCGCCAATCGCGTCAATAAAATGAACCACGTTGCAGACTCACAGGTGATGGTAACTGATGAAAGTGTGTATATTGCCATTAAATCAGATGGACGTCTAACGTCAGAAGGCGTATCACAAGTGGAAGAAGCAGCGACTCGTTATGCGGATGGAAGAGCTGTCCAAGTGATTAAAGACGAGGGTGCTTTCACACGCTTTAGAGATATGAGAAGAACACAATTTGAAACAGGTCAAACAGGCATGACTCGATAGGTTGAAGAATAAAAAAGGCTAAAGTTCCTCAAGAACTTTAGCCTTTTCTTAAAAATAAACCTTAATGCCTATATAAAATTCGTAAAAGAAATAACAGCCAAATCCAAGTAATAAAATACCAGCAATAATGGATGTCCATTTGATCATCGTTCGATTCATCACTTTTCTTGTTAAGGATATAAGGGTGAGAAGACCGATGTCATGAAGGAGAATCCCTGCCAAAATACCGCCTGATGCCAGCATAAATTCAGATGAATCTGTTTTTGTATATGCATCTGCCAGTACAGCTCCGAATACAGAAACCCAGAACACAAGGTTTCCAGGAGACACCGCAACAAGCAAGCCGTTTCTGTACGTTTTTGCGAAAGATTTATTGACTTTTTCGCCAGCTAAATGGATGTCTTGATCCGCATGTTTAATGGAATCGTATGCGAGAATCATTAAGAATATAGCTCCGATCAGCCAGAGCGGGATTTGGACAAATGGCAGTGATAAAAACTGAGCAAATCCAGCATATAAAGCCAAGATTAGTAGGAGATCGATGGTCATACCGCCTGCTCCTACAGTTAAACCATGAAAGAAGCCGTTTTTTAATCCCTGTTTTGTCATTTCAACCGTGATCGCTCCAACTGGCAGAGCAATTGAGAATCCTATGACGATAAATATGAGAAATGTTTGCAATCGACTAGAACTTCCTTTGAAAAAGTTTGTATAAAAATTCTCCGTTTAGATTAATTATACATAATAGAAGAAAAGGATCAATGGTTATTTCAGATTTTATCTAAATGTTTGGGATAGATGATGTATATAAAGGTGTATATCAAGCTGGCTTTATCTCTTTTGTAGTGGAAAGGAACTATTTTCCTAAAACTTCTTTTTTTCATGGCATCTCTATGCTACACTGTTGTGGAAATGAATAAATGTGACTAGGGGTGCCCGCGGCTGGGCTGAGAGAGAAGTGTATGCTTCTTAACCCTTTGGACCTGATCTGGCTCGTACCAGCGTGGGGAAGTTGAAGATGATACATGTGTCATATGAATGACATTCATGTTTATTTCTAACGACGAAACCAGGTTCTGTTCATAGAGCCTGGTTTTTTTGCTGGTGCTGATTCCATCCTGTCCGGTGACAAGAAGAGAAGGAGAGAACAGCAAATGAAAGAAAAGAAAAATACCCCAACAACTCAATCCTTATTATCAAGCTTTGAAGGCAGCCGAAAGGTGTATGAGAAAGGGTCAAGACCTGACATTTTAGTGCCAAAAAGAGAGATTGTCCTCTCACAAACGGTGACGCAGGCAGGAAATATTCAAAATGAACCGATTCGTGTGTACGATACGAGTGGACCTTACACCGATGAGCGTGCTCATATCGATGTTACAAAGGGGCTTCATCGTCTGAGAGCGGCATGGATCGAAGAAAGAGAGGATACAGAAAGCTATGAAGGACGTCATGTAAAACCTGAAGATAACGGATATCGCTCCAAAGAGAAAGCGTCACATCATCATGTTCTTACTGATTTTCATCATGAGCCGCTTCGCGCAAAAAAAGGTGCCTGTGTGACGCAAATGCATTATGCAAAAAAAGGTATTGTGACGCCTGAAATGGAGTTCATCGCGTTAAGAGAAGGGCTAAGCCCTGAGATCGTGAGAGAGGAAGTAGCCAGCGGAAGAGCGGTCATTCCAGCGAATATTAACCATCCTGAAAGTGAACCGATGATTATCGGAAGGCATTTTCATGTCAAAATCAATGCGAACATTGGTAATTCAGCTGTGACATCATCCATTGATGAAGAAATTGAAAAAATGACTTGGGCCATCAGATGGGGTGCAGACACCATGATGGATCTGTCTACAGGAAAGGACATTCATACAACAAGAGAATGGATCATACGCAATTGTCCAGTCCCAGTAGGCACCGTTCCCATTTATCAGGCGCTTGAAAAAGTGAATGGCGTGGCAGAAGATTTGACGTGGGACGTGTACAGAGACACGTTAATTGAACAAGCAGAGCAAGGAGTAGACTACTTCACGATTCATGCGGGCGTGCGGTTAAGGTATATTCCGCTGACAGTCGATCGGGTGACCGGAATTGTTTCAAGAGGCGGTGCCATTATGGCAAGATGGTGTCTTGCCCATCATCAAGAAAATTTCCTTTATACCCACTTCGAAGACATTTGTGAGATTATGAAAACGTATGATATTGCTTTTTCACTTGGAGACGGACTCAGACCAGGATCAATAGCTGATGCCAATGATGAAGCGCAGTTTGCAGAGCTGGAAACGTTAGGTGAATTGACAGAGATCGCTTGGAAACATGATGTACAGGTGATGATTGAAGGGCCTGGACATGTTCCAATGGATAAAATCAAAGAGAATGTAGACAAACAAATGGAGATTTGCAAAGAGGCACCATTTTATACATTAGGACCTCTTACAACAGATATTGCTCCGGGATATGATCATATTACATCTGCTATCGGCGCAGCTATGATCGGCTGGTATGGGACAGCGATGCTATGCTATGTGACGCCAAAAGAGCATTTAGGTCTGCCGAACAAAGAAGATGTAAGAGAAGGTGTGATTGCCTATAAAATTGCTGCACATGCTGCTGATCTAGCAAAAGGACATCCTGCTGCTCAAAAGCGCGATGATGCTTTATCGAAAGCAAGATTTGAATTTAGATGGCGGGACCAATTCAACCTGTCACTTGATCCAGAAAGAGCGATGGCGTTCCATGATGAAACATTGCCTGCTGAAGGCGCTAAGACTGCCCATTTTTGCTCGATGTGCGGACCGAAGTTTTGCAGCATGAAAATTTCCCATGATATTCGCAATCAATCAGAAGAAGTGAAAAAAGAGATGGAGAAGAAGGCGAAGGAGTTTATCAGCCAAGGAAGTCAAATATATTCATCCTAAAAAAGAACCTCGCACGCATGTTGTGCGGGGTTTTATCAGATCGCGGATAAGGCTTTTCTTAAGAGGTGGAAAAATGCCTTTAATGCAACCCCTATCATGTCCAGACTCGGAATAAGGGCATCTGTTAAATGAAACACGACTGTTTGTCTTTCTGGAGATGTTCGTTTCTTTTTCCGTTTCATAAAGAAAACCTCCTTTTTAAAATAATATACTTCTTTGCAAAGAAGAGGGATAGAGATGTTGTTTGAATTTAAACAAAATTTAAACTTCTTGTGTTTGACAGGAAAGAAGGAGGGGAAACGAGTTGAGTAGAGAATGAATGAAAAGAGCCGATCTATTTGGCAAGCTAACAAGAGAGAGTGGAAGGTGATCTTATGATGAAAGTATTTAAGGTAACATTTCATATGAACAATGGGGAAGTGCTTGATTTCGAGCTAAAACGTCCAGCTACCTATGATGTGTATAAGAAAATTGAAGAAGCCAATCATTGGTTTAAGCTGAATAACGAAATCATTAACTTATTAAATGTGAATAGCATCCATGTTGAAACAGATTGACACAGAAAAGCCGCTCAGTGAGAGCGGCTTTCATTATGCAGAGAAATCATTCCGATTATTAAGCTGACCGCGGGACAGCCAGTTCTTTTTATATAAATAAGCAATCACTTCAAGCCATAGACGCGGTGCTTTTTTCGGGAAAAAAGGTTTTTGATAATAAGCGTAAGCGGCTTTTAAATCATCCCACTGATGGCAAGCTTTTGTTTGTGTGAAACGGGCAACATCGATGACCCTGACCTGTCCTTCCTTTGTTAAGATCAGATTCCTCAGATGGATATCAGAAGGATTCAATCCTTTCTCGCGTGCTTCTTCTAGCGCATCATCGACTTGCTCAATCATTTGTTTTTTAATAGGAATCCCCTTTGTGAGGCATTCATAGAATGTATATCCTTTAATATATTCCATTAAAATATACTGATCCCCAGATTCATAAATCTCAGGGTAGTAAGACGAACCAGAGAGCTTTTCATAAATAGCGGCTTCTTTGCGGGCAATATGCTGATAAGAAGGGAAAAAGACTTTTAGCGCCATTTTCTTGCCGTCTTTTTTGTATGAAAAGACATAGGCACTTCTTCCTTTGCCGCACAGCTCAAGCTCTGCCGGTTTAAAGGCAAGCTTATGAAGACGTTTATCCTCATGATACTGAATCGATTCGGCTAATCTTTTGACTTCTGACATTGACTTCACCTTCTTTGGTTTCAGTTTATGCGGCTGAAAAACGAATGATGAAAAAACCGAGCATTCGATAAAGCAATGGATTGTATAAAACATACCATTTACGAATGAAGGATACAACGAAAGACTCTTCCCATATATTCATGTCATCGATTTGGTTAATGTTTAGAAAAATGGGTCAAACTACATATGTCATGCATCGATCTCATGTTCTAAAGAGGTGTAAATAGTGAAAGTGAAGATGAAATGTTTCGTTACAGGACTTATCATGACAAGTGTGCTTTTTTTCGCTGCGGATATGGAAGGAAAAGAACACTTGCAAAAGCAGTCAAACTCGATCACCGTGCAGCTTGAAAAAGTCTATCTAGACGGAGATGTGAGTATTGAAAGACACCGGGCATCATTAGAAGACAAAGACACATTCTGGTCGCAGTATAAAGGCTGGACGCTAGTAGAGCAGAAAGAGGATTTTGCACTTTTTAGAAAGCAAATTGATGATATCTCTCCATTAAGTAAAGCAAATGGATATATCGGATTATCAGAGGACGGTGTGATTTCTACGTTTCATGGAAGGCCTGACAGCTGGGCGGAGCCCATTCATCTCTTTTTTCAAATTGATACGTCCCGTTTAGAAAGTCATGTGGAGGAGCAGCTTCAGCAAGGCATTCCTTTTCGAACAAAGGATGAATTTGAGCATGTGCTTGAAGTCATGAAGCCTTACCGAAATGAAATATCGTTTTAAAGCGTATAACAGCTTGCTGGTGTGAAGGCCGCAAGCTGTTTTTCGTAGTGTCATCGTAAAAATGCATTGAGCGAACGTATGTTAACTTTTATTGCGGTTTTCTTCTCGATTTATGTTACAATGAAGAACAGTCAAAGAGGTGAAAACGGTGATAGAGTTTGTAAAAGGGACCATTGATTATGTGTGCCCGCAATATGTTGTCATAGAAAACGGCGGAGTGGGATATCAAGTCTATAGCCCAAACCCGTTTATCTATCAAATAAATAAACAAGAAACGATTTATACGTATCATTACATAAAGGAAGACGCTTTTTCGTTATATGGATTTCAAACACGAGAAGAAAAAGCGCTGTTCACAAAACTGTTAAATGTCACAGGGATTGGGCCGAAGGGGGCTCTAGCGATTCTTGCTTCCGGTGATCCAGGCGCTGTCATTTCAGCGATAGAACGTGAAGATGAAGCGTTCCTGATTAAGTTCCCTGGTGTTGGCAAAAAGACAGCTCGCCAAATCATTCTCGACCTAAAAGGAAAGCTAGCTGATGTCGTGCCCGAAATGATTGGCAACCTATTTAATCACGAGGACCATATTCAGGTCGAAACGCAGCAAACGGCATTAGACGAAGCGCTTGAAGCCTTAAGTGTTCTCGGATACGGTGATCGCGAAATTAAAAAGGTTCTTCCATTGTTAAAAGAAGAAAAGAATCTCACAACCGATCAATATGTGAAAAAAGCTTTACAAAAAATGTTGAAATAGGGTGATGTCTCATGGATGAACGGCTCGTCTCAACTGAAGCAGACAACCATGAATCAGCCATTGAGCAGAGTCTGCGGCCACAGACACTTAGCCAATATATCGGTCAGCAAAAAGTAAAGGATAACCTCAGCGTGTTTATTGAGGCTGCCCGTATGAGGCAGGAAACACTCGATCATGTCCTTTTATATGGACCGCCCGGACTCGGGAAAACAACGCTTGCGTCGATTATTGCCAATGAAATGAATGTTCAGCTGCGTACAACATCTGGACCAGCGATTGAACGTCCTGGTGATTTGGCGGCGATTTTAACGTCTCTTGAGCCAGGTGATGTGTTGTTTATAGATGAAATTCATCGCTTGCAGCGCTCAATTGAGGAAGTGCTTTATCCGGCCATGGAGGATTTTTGTTTAGATATCGTCATTGGCAAAGGAGATACAGCACGCTCTGTACGGCTTGATTTACCGCCATTTACCCTTGTAGGTGCCACGACCCGCGTCGGGCTTTTAACAGCGCCGCTTCGTGACAGGTTTGGGGTACATGCAAGATTGGAATACTATGAGCAAAGAGATTTGGCTCACATTGTTTCAAGAACAGCCGAGCTGTTCGAGATTGGGATCGATCTTCGCTCAGCCGAAGAGATTGCAAGACGTTCCCGCGGTACGCCGAGGGTTGCCAACCGTCTGCTCAGAAGAGTAAGAGATTTTGCGCAGGTGCTTGGGAATCATGCGATTACCGAGGACATTGCGGAAGATGCCCTTGAGCGCCTTCAAGTCGACAAGCTTGGTCTTGATCATATCGATCATAAGCTGCTTTTAAGTATGATTGAAAAATTTAGAGGCGGTCCTGTTGGGCTTGATACGATCTCAGCGACAATTGGAGAAGAATCACATACGATTGAAGATGTGTACGAACCGTATTTACTGCAAATTGGTTTCCTGCAAAGAACACCAAGAGGACGGGTTGTCACAAGAGAAGCGTATGAACATTTTCAAATGGAGGTTCCGATTCGTGACTGAATTCCCTAAAATATTGATGATTTTAGGTGGTGTCCTTTTTGCCGCAGGATTAGTATTTCAATTGGTTGGTAAGCTTCCAGGTGATATTTTTGTGAAAAAAGGAAATGTGACGTTCTTTTTTCCTGTGATCACATGCATTGTCATTAGCATCGTGCTCACGATATTACTTAATATCTTTGGACGGATGAAATAACGTTAACTAGTTAACTACAGAATAGGTGAAGGAAATGAAGCTAGAACTATTTGATTTTGATTTACCAGAAAGATTGATTGCACAAGTACCGCTTGAAAAACGAGATGCATCAAGACTGATGGTCTTAAACAAACAAACGGGTGAGGTGACACACGATACATTCTCACAAATCACCGATTATTTTCAAACGGGTGATTGTCTCGTTTTAAATAATACGCGCGTTTTGCCGGCACGTTTGTTTGGAATGAAAGAGGATACAGGTGCAAAAGTTGAACTTCTTCTCTTAAAACAAGAGGAAGGCGATAAATGGGAAACACTTGTAAAACCAGCCAAACGGGTGAAAAAAGGAACAGTTATCACCTTTGGTGATGGACGGCTTCAAGCAGTATGTACAGAAGAATTAGAACATGGCGGCAGAAAAGTTGAGTTTCAGTATACCGGCATTTTTTATGAAGTACTTGAATCCCTCGGTGAGATGCCGCTGCCTCCTTATATTAAAGAGCAGCTTGACGATCGTGAACGCTATCAAACGGTGTATTCGAAAGAGGTTGGCTCCGCTGCTGCTCCAACTGCTGGTCTTCACTTTACAAACGAGCTGCTGGATGCGCTGAAAGCAAAAGGTGTGCACATCGCATTCATTACACTGCACGTGGGGCTTGGTACTTTTCGTCCGGTCAGTGCAGATCGTATTGAAGAACACGAAATGCACGCAGAGTTTTACGAAATGAATGAAGAAACAGAGGCAGAGCTTAATCGCGTTCGCAAGGAAGGCGGGCGGATTATTTCAGTGGGGACAACGTCAACGAGAACGCTAGAAACCATTGCAAGTGCGCATGATGGCGAATTCAAAGCGTCAAGCGGCTGGACGTCAATCTTTATTTACCCAGGCTATACATTCAAGGCAATTGATGGTATGATCACGAATTTCCATCTGCCCAAATCCTCGTTAATCATGCTTGTCAGCGCATTAGCTGGACGAGAGCATGTCCTAAAAGCGTACAATGAGGCTGTAAAAGAGGAATACCGATTCTTCAGCTTTGGCGATGCCATGCTGATTCAATAACATCATACAACAAAGACAGGAGGGCTCATTTTTGTCGCAATTACCGATACGTTATGAGTTCATTAAATCATGCAAACAAACAGGTGCACGACTAGGGCGCGTTCATACACCACACGGCTCCTTTGACACACCTGTATTTATGCCGGTAGGTACACTGGCTACAGTCAAAACGATGGCGCCTGAAGAATTAAAGGCAATGGAAGCAGGCATCATCTTAAGCAATACGTATCACCTATGGCTTCGTCCAGGTCATGACATTGTGAAAGAAGCAGGCGGCCTGCACAAATTTATGAACTGGGATCGAGCGATTTTGACCGATTCAGGCGGATTCCAAGTATTCTCTTTGAGTGAATTTAGAAAAATTGAAGAAGAAGGCGTCCACTTCCGTAATCATTTAAATGGAGATAAGCTGTTCCTTTCTCCTGAGAAGGCCATGGACATCCAAAATGCGCTTGGCTCTGATATTATGATGGCATTTGATGAATGCCCACCATATCCAGCAGAATACGATTACATGAAACGATCTGTAGAGCGGACAAGCAGATGGGCAGAACGCTGTCTAGAAGCGCATCAGCGTCCAGAGGATCAAGGACTGTTTGGAATTGTCCAAGGCGGAGAATACGAAGAGCTTCGCAAACAAAGTGCACAAGATCTGGTTTCACTTGATTTCCCAGGCTACGCCATCGGAGGCTTATCTGTTGGTGAACCAAAAGATGTGATGAACCGTGTACTCGAGTTCACAACGCCATTGTTACCAACAGACAAGCCAAGGTACTTAATGGGTGTCGGCTCACCAGATTCCTTAATTGACGGTGCCATTCGCGGTGTAGATATGTTTGACTGCGTGCTGCCAACGCGAATTGCCAGAAACGGTACGTTGATGACAAGCGAAGGACGTCTTGTTGTGAAAAATGCAAAATATGAGCGTGATTTCAGACCAATCGATGAAAACTGTGACTGCTACACATGTAAAAACTACACACGCGCTTATATTAGACATTTAATCAAAACAAATGAAACGTTCGGAATTCGATTAACAACTTATCATAATCTTCATTTTCTGTTAAAATTAATGGAGCAAGTGAGAGAAGCTATCCGTGAGGATCGTTTAGGTGATTTTAAAGAAGAGTTTTTTGAGCGTTACGGCTTTAACGAACCGAATGCGAAAAACTTTTAACGCATAAACGAAAAGGCTTTACAATGCTTTAGAAAGGGGTGAAATAGAATGGATGGTGGTATGGGTTCAATCATTATGATTGTTGTCATGTTTGCTGTGCTTTACTTCTTATTAATCCGTCCACAGCAAAAGCAACAAAAAGCTGTGCGTCAGATGCAGCAATCTTTATCAAAAGGCGATAAAATCGTCACAATCGGTGGTTTACACGGTGAAATCGACTACATTGATGAATCAAAAGTGGTCATCAAAACAAGCGAAAACAACCGTTTAACTTTCGATCGACGTGCTATTAGAGAACTAGCTGACAAAGGCTAATCCTCCGATACATAGCCATAAAAAAAAGAGCGATATATCCGCTCTTTTTTTATTTGCCTCGAAGATTGACGCCAATCATTCCGCCGAGCATACAAATTCCTAGAAATGCCCCATGATAGATGAACTGCTCTGGTGAAAAGGTTTCTCCAAACCCTAAATATTGAAACAAAAATACAGTGAGAGAAAAGATCATAGAAGTGATCGCACCAATGAGCCAGCCGCGCTCCTTTGCTTTTCCTCCAGAAATGATCCCCCCTAATAAAAGCGCCACAAAGGACAAAATCATAATCATCCATTTAAACGATGATTCCTGCATACTTGTGAAGGTAAGCATGAGCGATACAAGTAAGCTTGTGGCAATCATCACGATAAAAATGGCCATTAAGCCGGATAAAATCCCTTTTCCGATTTGTTTCGTTTCCTGCATGTGATTCGTCTCCTCTCCAATTGACCGAAGCTTGTCTTTTACTAAAATGTATTCACTATGAAGAAAAAATAGACATGTTTCTCACGATAAAAACAGAGGCTTTCTTTTCTACATAAATAAAGGGTTTTGACACAAGCTATGTTAGAGAAGGAGGGTTTACATCACATGCAGGACATCTTGATTATCTCCATGAGAACAATCATTTTATATTTTCTTATTTGGTTTATTTTTCGGTTAATGGGCAAGAGAGAAATTGGCGAATTGAGTATTTTAGATCTTGTCATTTTTATGATGATCGCAGAAATTGCGGTTCTCGCCATAGAAGAAGTCGAGGATCACATGTTACATACGGTATGGCCGATCCTGCTGTTAACCTTCATTCAAATCACACTCGCCTACCTCTCATTGAAATTCCAAGGTGTCCGGCGCTTTCTTGACGGTAAACCGGCCCTGCTCATTATCAATGGGAAAATCGACGAGGGTGCGATGAGAAAACAGCGATACAATTTTGATGACCTGCTCATTCAATTAAGAGAAAACAACATCGATAGCATTCAGGATGTGTCTTACGCCATTTTAGAGCCATCTGGAAAGCTTGCGGTCGTTGAAAAAGAAAACAAGCACACACACGGAGCGCTTGAGCTGCCACTTATTGCTGATGGCGTTGTACAGCACGATCATTTGAAGCAAATTAATCAAAATGAACAGTGGCTGAAAGATGAGATTGCCAAAAGGGGCTATCATGAAATTGATCAGATTTCCTACTGTAGCTTTAATCAAAAGACATTTTATATTGATTTGAAAGATGAAGTGATCAAGAAGACATGAGCTAAAGCAGTTTCCCTATAAACGGGATACGGCGAAGCTCTTCTCGCTTCACTAGCCCTAGACAGATTAATAGAATGACATACAGCGCGCACGTAACAAAGATCAGTATCACAAGCTCAATCGGGGCAGAAAAGAGCCCATTTACTTGAGATTTCAGCCAAAGGCTGACAGCCCCAGTGCCGATGATCACAAGAACGCATATCCCATATTCCTTCATTGGTAAATGAATAGGCAGTACTTTACCGACAGTTGCCGCATGAAGCAGCGTGACAAGGACGATGCCGATTAATATTGCAAGTGCTGCCCCCATAATGCCAAAGCCCGGCTGTGAAGCAAGGACAAAAATCATTCCTGTTTTCACAACAGCACCTATCAGACTATTTGTCATCGCCGCACCAGCTAAATTGAGTGCTTGCAAGACGGCTTGAAGCGGCCCTTGAAAATAATATAGAAGGAAAAATGGTGCCATGAATTTTACATAAATAGCCGCATGCGATGAACCATACATAAAGAGCGTTAAATCTTCTGCGTAAACGAAAAGAATAATACAGGAAATACCTCCGCTGAGTAGACAAAGACGCATCGCCTGCTTCAGCCTGTATTCGACCGTTTTGCGTTTGTTCTGCTCCATTCCTTCACTGATCGCTGGGACCAGTGCAGTGGAGAGAGAATACGTAATAAAGCTAGGCAGTGTCAACAGAGTTAGCGCAAGACCAGTCAACTCTCCGTATTGTCTTGTTGCCTCGACAGCCGCATATCCAGCAATGGCAAGACTTTGCGCGACAACTATCGGTTCTAAAAACCACGAAATATTCCCGATAAAACGGCTGCCTGTTGTTGGCAGGGCAATACTCATCAATTGCTTAAACATGTCCTTACCGTCATGAATCGCCTTAAAAAATCGTTTTCGAATACGAATGGTCTTTTTATAACGAAAGGCAATCAGTAAATAAGCAAGTGAAATCATCTCTCCAATAACAGATGAAATCATCGCACCTGCTGCCGCATATTCAATCCCATAAGGAAGGAAAGCTGTTGTACATACTGCCACTAGAGAAATTCTTGCAACCTGTTCCAGTACTTGAGATATGGCAAGCGGGCTCATTTGCTGTCTGCCTTGAAAATACCCTCTTAGCACACTGGAAATGGCGATGACTGGGACAACGGGCGTAATGGCAAGCAGTGGATAGACCGTTCTAGGATCTGTCAGCATATTTTCTGCCATGATGGGTGCAAACCATAAAAAGAGCGGCGTGAATATCAGGCTGAGTGTCCCTGTTATCGCAAGGGACATGACAAGAATACGTTTTGTTTTCTGTTTGTCACCCCGGGCTTCTGCTTCTGCGACAAGCTTACTAATAGCGACAGGCAGTCCGAATTGTGTGAGCGTCACAGCGAGAAAAAAGGTAGGAGCAGCCATCATATAAAGCCCGACTCCTTCTTCGCCAATGAACCTTGCAATGACAATTCGATTGACAAAACCCAATATTCTCGTGATAAAACCTGCTAAAATTAAAATAATTGTCCCTTTTAAAAACGTTTGCTTCGTCAAATCAAAGATCACCTGCCTTCTCAAACGACATAGAATCATATACAATAAGATATGCGTGTATATCGTCCAAGCATGACAAGTCTCTCGATAAAAACTGAAAAGGGGGAGCATCCCATTGACACAACATCCGGCTGCAATTTACAAAGACCATTTAAAGCCTTTTCTGTTCAGTAAGCTTGAAGAATTCATCGTTTTGGGCTATAAAGATGTAGATTTAGAGGAATTATGGTCATACTTAGAGAATAAGAAGTGGAAGAAAAAACAAGAGTATCCGATTCATGAAATGGTTGCAGATATTTTATCTGTGAAAATTGGCGAATTTATGAACTATGCAACCGTTCAGTCGTTTAAAACGTCTGCTTTTTTGGACAGTGAAGATGGCAAGAATATGCTAGATGAACTGTTGAAATAAGCCATCTTAATGGATTCAGGTGTTTAAGGAGGAAATACATAATGAAAAAAGGGCGCATTCTTGCGTTTTTCTTAGTGGTTCTGTTAATCGGAACTGGCGTAGGCTTACTAACAAAGCCTGTTGCGAAAGATATGACGCTAGGGCTGGATTTGCAGGGTGGATTTGAAGTCCTATATGATGTACATCCAGTGAAAAAAGAGGATAAAATCACAAATAGTGTCCTCGTCAGTACAGTGGAGGCTTTAAACCGAAGAGCCAATGTGCTAGGTGTAAGTGAGCCGAACATCTCGATTGAAGGCAACAATCGTATCCGCGTGCAGCTTGCGGGAGTAAAAGATCAAAACAGAGCTAGGGAGATTCTTTCCACTGAAGCACAGCTATCCTTCAGAGATACGAATGATAAAGAACTCCTTAACGGGGCTGACCTGGTCGAAAACAGTGCAAAACAAACATTCAGTCAAACGAATGAGCCAATTGTGACGGTTAAACTAAAGGATGCGAAAAAATTTGGTGACGTCACAAGAAAAGTAGCGGCGATGGCGCCGAATAACCAGCTTGTCATTTGGCTTGATTACCACAAAGGAGATTCCTTCAAAAAAGAAGTCTCAAAATCAAACCACAAATATGTCTCTGCGCCGAATGTGAATCAAGAAATTAACAGCAGTGACGTGCAAATTGAAGGGAAATTTACTGTTCAAGAGGCAAAGGACCTTGCAAGTATTTTAAATGCCGGGGCATTGCCAGTGAAATTAACAGAAAAATATTCAACATCTGTGAGTGCACAGTTTGGTGAACAAGCACTGGACGAAACAGTGTTCGCAGGAATTGTAGGAATCGCATTTATCTTCTTATTCATGCTGCTTTATTACCGATTACCTGGTCTTATCGCTGTCATCACACTTTCAGCTTATATTTACATTACGCTTCAAGTGTTTGACTGGATGGGTGCAGTCATGACGCTGCCTGGAATTGCGGCATTGATTCTAGGGGTAGGGATGGCTGTTGATGCCAACATTATTACTTATGAGCGGATCAAAGAAGAGCTCAAGCTCGGCAAATCAGTCCGTTCTGCTTTCAGATCAGGGAACCGCCGATCATTTGCAACCATCTTTGATGCAAACTTAACAAGTATTATTGCCGGCGGCGTGCTGTTCTTTTTCGGGACAAGCTCGGTAAAAGGATTTGCAACGATGCTCATCCTATCGATTTTAACTAGCTTTATCACAGCTGTCTTCCTATCAAGATTCCTTCTCGGTCTTCTTGTTGAAAGTCGCTATCTTGACCGGAGAAAAGGCTGGTTTGGTGTTCGTCAAAAAGACATTATGAACATTCATGAAACAACAGAAACCACCGAGCCAAAAACGCCATTTGATAAGTGGGATTTCGTCAGCAAACGTAAAGGATTTATGATTTTCTCAGCTACTATCACCATTGCGGGAATCATCGTTCTTTCCATCTTCAAGCTGAATGCGGGAATTGACTTTACAAGTGGAACTAGAATTGATATCCAAAGTGATCACAAGCTGTCAACTGAACAAGTCGAGCAAGACTTTAAAAAGCTGGACCTTGAGACAGACAGTGTCGTGTTATCGGGTCAAAAAGAAAATCAGGCAGCAGCGAGATTTGTCGGTGTGCCGAACAAAGAAAAGATTGCTGAAGTGAAAGATTACTTCAAAGATAAATACGGAACGGAGCCGAACGTAAGTACAGTGTCTCCGACTGTTGGAAAAGAACTTGCCCGAAATGCATTATATGCTGTCATCATTGCTTCAATCGGGATCATTTTATATGTATCCGTTCGATTTGAATATAAAATGGCCATTGCAGCGATTATTTCACTGCTGTATGACGCATTCTTTATCGTGGCCTTCTTTAGTATTACGCGTTTAGAGGTGGATGTCACCTTCATTGCGGCGATCCTCACAGTCATCGGATATTCGATCAACGACACGATCGTCACCTTTGACAGGGTTCGTGAACAAATGAAGAAGCGCAAACCAAAAACGATTGAAGATCTATCGTACATTGTGAACTTAAGTTTACAGCAAACCTTTACGCGATCTGTCAACACGGTATTAACCGTACTTGTCGTTGTGATCGCACTGCTTATCTTTGGATCAGCGTCAATTACAAACTTCTCCATCGCCTTACTTGTCGGTCTGTTAACAGGGGTGTACTCATCTCTATATATCGCAGCGCAAATTTGGCTCATGTGGAAAGGCCGCGAGATGAAAAAACCGGCGAAGATTGATACTGAGCAAGATATTTAATTGAGTGAGACTGCCCAAGCGGCAGTCTTTTTTCTTTAGTTTTTCCGGAAATAAGACGATTCGAAAAAAAAATCGGGTATCATTGATCTTGAAATGGTCTTTTGCTATAATGACATACGTTTAGACCAGTATAGAAAGCAAGTGTCCGTTTGAGGCATTTAGCTTTATTCATTGAAGGGGCTGTTATGAAGGTTCGGGAAACTGAACTGCCAGGTATCGGTCACAAAGCCGAAATGATTACAAAAAATAATGAGAAGCTTGCCATCATTACACACGATGACGGCAGGAGAGAAATGTATCATTTTCAAGAGGACGATCATGAAGAATCTATTTCTGGTATCTTGCTAAACGATGAAGAAGCAAGTCAAATTGCAGCGATCTTAGGCGGCATGGTATATAAGCCGAAAGCGTTTGAAACTGTAGAAGTAGCCATTGATGAACTGATGATTGAATGGTTTAAGATTGAAAAGAATGCACCAGCTGTTCAGCAAACCATCGGTGACCTGAGTGTCCGCCAATATGATCAAGTAACAGTCATCGCTATCGTGAGAAAATCATATGAGAAAATGTGAAATCCAGGACCTGAAACGGTCATTGAAGAAGGGGATACCCTTGTTATTTCTGGAGCTAAGACAAGAAATAAAGAACCTCATTAATGAAAAACTCAGCAGCTAATTCATGCCCATGCTGATAGATTTTCTTCCGCTCATTTCTTTCTGTGTTTAAAAAGGACAATAAAAAGGGAAGAATAAAAGAAAAAGCTTGGGGGATATGTAGATGAACAAACAACAATGGACCATCATACTCGCATTTATTTTCGTATTAATTGTCTCAGTATTTGCCGTGATCAATGTGCGGCCAGTGCAAGTTGACTACTTATTTGGATCGGCTGAATGGCCGCTGATTCTTGTCATTATTGGTTCTGTGCTCATGGGCGGACTCATTGTGGCTTTTGCAGGGATCTTCCAAATTGTGAAACTAAAACGTGAACTAAAGGCTTTAAAAGCTGAGCGTGCAGCCGCACCTGCACCTGTTGTTTCGAATAAAAAGATCGACAAAGACGTTCAAAAGAAACCGAATGTGACGCCTTTAAAAGAACAGCCAGCATCATTTGACCGGAAGGAAAAATAATCTTCCAGCACAATTTCATAAAATAAAAATTGAAACCCCTCAGGCCACTCTAGTATAATAGTGTGGTTGAGGGGTGAATTTATGTTATTATCCAAAATGCGCTGGGAATATGAACATCCAAGCGAAGAAAAAGTGAAATCACTCTCTGAAAATCTGAATATTTCAGCGCTGACTGCATCGCTTCTTGTAAAAAGAGGACTCGAAGAAGTAGAAGAAGCGAGGTCTTTTTTATTTGATCAAAAAGCCGAATTTCATGATCCATTTCTATTAAAAGGAATGAAAGAAGCAGTAGAGCGCATCAACAAAGCGATCGAAGAGCAGGAATCGATTGTGATCTTCGGAGACTATGATGCGGATGGTGTGACAAGTACGTCTGTGCTTTTACATACATTAAAAGAGTTGTCTGCGAAAGTAGACTTTTATATTCCAGATCGATTTAAAGAAGGCTATGGGCCTAATGAACAGGCTTTTCGATATATCAAAGAGCAAGGCGCATCGCTTGTCATCACCGTCGATACAGGCATTGCAGCTGTAAATGAAGCACGTATTGCAAAAGAAATAGGGTTAGACCTGATCATTACAGATCATCATGAACCAAGTGAGGAGCTTCCTGAGGCACTTGCGATTGTCCATCCTAAGCAGCCGGGATGTGAGTATCCGTTTAAAGAACTTGCCGGTGTAGGCGTAGCGTTTAAAGTGGCGCATGCTCTTCTTGGAAAGCTGCCAACTCAGCTGTTAGATCTTGCGGCAATTGGGACAATAGCGGATCTTGTGCCGCTTCATGATGAGAATAGATGGCTCGCTAAAAAAGGGCTTATGCAGCTTAGGCAGTCGAATAGACCGGGGCTGAAGGCGTTATTAAAAGAAGCAGGTGCTACTCTTGAAGAAGCAAATGAGGAAACGGTCGGCTTTCAAATTGCGCCAAGGCTGAATGCTGTAGGGCGAATTGAACAGGCCGATCCAGCTGTTCATCTTCTCATGACAGAGGATAAGGATGAAGCAGAAGAACTCGCTCGTTTTGTACAAGAACTGAATAAAGAACGTCAAAAAATTGTGAGTACGATCACAGAAGAAGCCATTCAAATGGTGGAAGAGACAGGTGATGACCAGTCTGCAATCGTTGTAGCGAAAGCTGGCTGGAATCCGGGTGTTGTCGGAATTGTTGCCTCTAAATTGACGGATAAATTTTCTCGTCCGGCGATTGTGCTTGGAATAGATGAAGAGACGCAAATGGCAAAAGGATCAGCGCGGAGTATTCCTGGCTTCGATCTATTTTTCCATTTAAGCAAATGCCGCGACATTCTGCCGCATTTTGGCGGGCACCCGATGGCTGCGGGTATGACACTTCGGGCGGATGATGTTCCTTTACTAAGGGAAAGATTAAATCAATATGCGAATGAAACGTTGACAGAAGAAGATTTTATTCCGATTCAGCGGGTTGATGCTGTATGCAAGGTAGACGAATTGACGGTTGAAGCGATTGAAGAAGTGGGGATGCTGTCACCATTTGGCATGCAGAATCCAAAGCCGTTCATCATGATTGAAGATGTGAGACTTGAAGAAATCCGAACAATTGGAGCAAATCAGAATCATATTAAAATGTCTCTGAAAGATGAAGATAAGCTGCTTGACTGTGTCGGTTTTCATCAAGGTCAATTAAAAGAAGAAGTTGTCACAGGTAGCCGCATTTCCGTCATTGGTGAAATGTCCATCAATGAATGGAATAACCGGAAGAAACCACAGCTCATGCTAAAAGATGCCCGAGTAGATGAATGGCAGCTGTTTGATTTGCGCGGCAAAAAGGATTGGGAAAAGACCATCTCCACGCTTGATCCAGAAAAATATGTGGTGGTCTGTTTTGACGAAGAAACAAAACAGGATGTCAATATCCCGATTCATCATGTCCATGCAGAAAATGTTTCAACATTCGATGTAGAAGGCAAGTATGTCGTCTTTGCAGATGTTCCTGCAGATGAACACTTGCTAAGGCAGCTGTTAGAAAACCAAAAGCCAGCTAGAGTTTATACGGTTTTCCAAAGAAAAGAAGATCATTTCATGTCCGCTTTCCCTAGCCGTGATCAATTCAAATGGTTTTATGGATTCTTGTTAAAACGAGGAAGTTTCCCTCTCAAGGAACAAGGAATGGAGCTTGCGAAACATAGGGGCTGGACAAAAGATACAATGATTTTTATGACAAAGGTGTTTTTTGAACTTGGTTTTGTTAAAATAGAGAATGGTGTGCTGTCAATAGTACGTGATGCCCCTAAAAAAGATTTAACAGCATCAGCATCCTATACAGCAAAACAACGATTGATGGAACTCGATCAAACACTAACATATTCCTCAGCCAAAGAGCTGAAGGAATGGCTGAATAGCATGATGAGCGAAGTCTCACCTGTGCTTTGACGTACGAGGAGGAAAAGGAAAAGATGGATTTAAAACAATATGTGACAGTTGTACCTGACTACCCAAAGGAAGGTGTACAATTTAAAGATATTACAACGTTAATGGATAAAGGCGAAGTGTACCGTTATGCAACGGATCAAATCGTTGAATACGCGAAGGAAAGAGACATTGATCTCATTGTTGGACCTGAAGCGCGTGGATTCATTATTGGCTGCCCTGTAGCATACGCACTTGGTGTAGGTTTTGCACCGGTTCGTAAAGAAGGAAAGCTTCCTCGTGAAGTCGTTAAAGTCGAATACGGCTTAGAATATGGGAAAGATGTATTAACGATTCATAAAGATGCGATTCGTCCTGGTCAACGTGTATTGATTACAGATGACTTACTTGCGACTGGTGGAACAATTGAAGCGTCCATCAAGCTTGTAGAGGAATTGGGCGGCGTTGTGGCAGGAATTGCATTCTTGATTGAGCTGACGTATCTGGACGGCAGAAAGAAGCTTGACGGTTACGACATCTTGACGTTAATGCAATACTAATGGAGTTTTACGAAAAAAGCACTCGGTAAGAAGGGTGCTTTTTTCCTATCAAAAATCTTTTAGCGGACTTCTTCTCTTTACATCTATCGAATTTTTCTTGATAATAAACTACAATACAGTTTTCATTTAAAAAGGTGATTCCATGGCGAACGAACAAGTTTTAACGGCGCAGCAGGTCATTGACAAGGCAAGAGAATACCTGTCCGCTGAACATATTCAATTTATAGAGCGAGCATATGAATATGCTGAAAATGCACATAAGGAGCAATACCGGAAGTCTGGTGAGCCTTATATTATCCATCCAATTCAAGTGGCGGGGATTCTTGTTGACCTTGAAATGGACCCATCGACCATTGCAGGCGGTTTCCTGCACGATGTTGTCGAGGATACAGATGTGACATTACAGGATTTAAAAGAGTATTTTAACGAAGAAGTTGCGATGCTTGTTGATGGTGTAACAAAGCTCGGGAAGATTAAATATAAATCACAAGAAGAACAGCAGGCCGAAAACCATCGAAAAATGTTTGTGGCAATGGCGCAGGATATACGCGTCATCTTGATTAAACTGGCAGACCGTCTGCACAATATGAGAACGCTCAAACATCTTCCTCAGGAAAAGCAACGTAGAATTTCAAATGAAACTCTTGAAATCTTTGCACCGCTTGCGCACAGATTAGGGATTTCAAAGATTAAGTGGGAGCTTGAAGATACAGCGCTCCGTTACTTAAATCCGCAGCAATATTACCGGATCGTGAATCTCATGAAGCGCAAACGAGCGGAACGTGAGGAATACTTGGATGAGGTTGTCAATGAAGTAAAAGATCGTGTGTCAGAGGTAAACATTAAGGCTGAATTTTCCGGAAGACCAAAGCATATTTATAGTATTTATCGCAAAATGGTCCTGCAAAATAAGCAGTTTAATGAAATTTATGATCTGCTGGCCGTTCGTATTTTGGTTGACAGCATTAAAGACTGCTATGCCGTGCTCGGGATTATCCATACATGCTGGAAGCCGATGCCAGGCAGGTTTAAGGATTATATTGCAATGCCAAAGCCGAACATGTACCAATCGCTTCATACAACAGTGATTGGGCCAAAAGGTGACCCGCTTGAAGTTCAAATCCGAACAGTGGAAATGCATGAAATTGCAGAGTACGGAATTGCTGCGCACTGGGCATACAAAGAAGGAAAAGAGTCAGCAGAATCAACGGAGGAAGCTGTCTTCCAGAAGAAGCTCTCTTGGTTTAGAGAAATCCTTGAATTCCAAAATGAATCGACAGATGCAGAAGAGTTTATGGAATCGTTAAAGATCGATCTCTTCTCTGATATGGTGTTTGTCTTTACTCCAAAAGGAGACGTCATTGAACTGCCATCGGGTTCCGTGCCGATTGACTTCTCTTACCGGATTCACTCGGAAATTGGGAACAAAACGATCGGTGCGAAGGTCAACGGAAAGATGGTCACGCTCGATCATAAATTGAAAACAGGTGACATTATTGAAATTCTGACATCAAAGCACAGCTATGGGCCAAGTCAGGATTGGGTCAAACTTGCCCAAACCTCCCAAGCGAAGCACAAGATCAGACAGTTTTTCAAAAAACAGCGCCGTGAAGAAAATGTCGAAAAAGGCCGAGAACTCGTGGAGAAAGAAATCAAAAACCTTGAGTTTGATGTCAAAGACATCCTGACAGCTGAAAACCTGCAAAAAGTGGCTGACAAATTTAATTTTTCAAACGAAGAGGATATGTATGCAGCGGTTGGTTATAACGGAATTACTGCACTCCAAGTCGCCAATCGTTTAACTGAAAAAGAAAGAAAACAAAGAGATCAAGAAGAACAAGAAAAAACGGTTCAAGAAGTGACAGTAGAGCCAAAGACATATCACGGGAAGAAACGAGAAGCAGGTGTAAGAGTCAAAGGGATAGATAACCTGCTTGTCCGCTTATCTAAGTGCTGTAACCCTGTTCCAGGTGATAGCATTGTTGGTTTTATTACGAAAGGCCGAGGCGTATCTGTTCACCGTGATGACTGTCCGAACGTGAAGACAGGAGAAGCGCAAGAACGGTTAATTCCGGTAGAGTGGGAGCACGAACAGCCTGCTCGAAACCGTAAAGAATACAATGTGGAAATTGAAATACTAGGATATGATAGACGCGGCTTACTCAATGAGGTGCTTCAAGCAGTCAACGAAACCAAAACGAACATCTCGTCGGTTTCTGGTAAGTCTGACCGTAACAAAGTGGCGACGATCCATATGGCGATCTTTATCCAAAACATTAACCATTTGCACAAAGTGGTAGAACGCATTAAACAAATCAAAGACATCTACTCTGTTCGCCGATTCATGAATTAGAAAGGAAGTATATCGTCTATGAGGCTTGTTGTGCAGCGTGTGACAAGTGCATCTGTGAAGGTAGAAGAAGAGATCACAGGTGCCATCAATGAAGGATATATGGTACTCGTTGGTGTCACACACGAAGATACAGAAGAAGATGTGCATTATTTAGCTGATAAGCTTGCACATTTACGTATTTTTGAGGATGAAAACGGGAAAATGAATCATTCGTTATTGGATGTAAAAGGAAGCGTGCTGTCTGTGTCTCAGTTTACTCTTTATGGTGATACGAGAAAGGGCAGAAGGCCAAATTTTATGAAAGCAGCCAAGCCAGATGCTGCGAACGCCCTTTACGAAAGTTTCAATAAAGCCCTTAGAGAAAAAGGTATTCATGTAGAAACTGGCCGCTTTGGCGCGATGATGGATGTGTCATTGACCAATTCAGGGCCTGTGACTATCTGGATGGATAGCAAAGAATAGATTCACTTTAGACTGTAGATAAACTCTTGCAGGAGTTTGTTTAGAGTCTTTTTCTTTTGCGATCAAACAAAAAAGAGGCGCAGTGGCCTCTTTTTTCTAGCGGAAATATTGTTTTAATCCTTCTGTCATTCCTTCTGTGACTCGTTCTTGGTAAGAGGCGCTATAAATGATGGCTTCCTCCTGAGGATTGCTTAAATAGCCGAGTTCATATAAAAGAGAAGGACGTTTGTTTTCTCTTAACACGAAATAATCTCCGAATTTGACACCCTTATCAGGGATTTGAGAGCGTTTAGCGACTTCTGTATGAACGTTTGTCGCTAATTGCTGGTCTTTTGCTGCTTGATAATAATATGCCGTACTTCCTCTGACACTTGGGTCCATAAAACTATCATAATGAAGACTAATAAATGCATCTGCATTTCTGTAATGAGATGTTGCAACCCTCGATTGAAGGCTGATAAAAGTATCTTCACTTCTTGTTAAATAGACATTTGCACCAGAAGCCCTTAATTTTCCTGCCAGTAAATTGGCGGTTTTGATGGTAATGTTCTTCTCAAACGCACCATCTGCTCCAATCGTGCCGCTGTCTTTTCCGCCATGACCTGGATCAAGAACAATCGTTTTTCCTTTTAAAGAACCAGTTCCTGATGAAGAATCCTGCTGTGGTCTTGGTGCCTCGCTGCTATTTTTATTCGTTTGAACGACCCAGCTTGCCACATAACCAGTTCCGCCGTTAGATAGTGTCACCTCGTACCAGTCACCTTGCGTGCGAACAATTTGATAGGCAGCGCCTTTTGTGGCTCTTTCTGCAATCTGAGCAGAGGTAGAAGCACTTTTTCGAATGTTGGTGCCATCGTAGACAATGTACGCTTTCTTTTGGGAAGCCGAAGAAGATCGATTCTTTTCACCAGCCGAACTCGCTCCATTGCTTGTGACGATGTAATAGCTTGCTGCCCAGCCTTTCACGCCTTTTGCCTCAATTTCATACCAGCCGTTCTGCTCGCGCAAAATGGTGATCTGTGTGTTGCGGGCAAGTGAAGCGACGACTTGTGCATTTGGTGCCGCCGATTGCCTTACATTCAAGCTCGATACGCCAACTGTGCCTGTCTGTTTAGAGCGAGAGGACTCGCCAGAGCTTGATTGAGCAGCTTTTTGGCCGCCTGACACATAATCAGAGTGAACCCAGCCTACTGCTTGTTTATACGAAATTTTTGTCCATTCGCCGCTTGTCTGCAGCTTTTTAGCGGAAGCGCCTTGCGGGAAAGTTCCGACGACTTGATAGGAAGTCCCAGGGCCTGTCCGTATGCGAAGATCAGAGGCTGTCGATGTAATGGAACCGCTGCCCGATGAGCTTTGATTTTGCGTCTTTGGCTTAGCGGAGTTTTGGCCGCCAGATGATGTCGTAATCAGCCATGAGACGACCCACCCTTTTTGACCGTTCGATAGCCCGATCTGCACCCATTCTCCTTGTTTCGTGAGAATGGGATAGCTTTCTCCGCGCTTCACAACAGCTGCGATTCCATAGCTTAAGCCAGGGCCCGTTCTCACATTGATTTCATCTGTAGCGACCACAGCTTGATCTGTTTGTGCTGTAGCATGTGTCATAGGCAAAGTACTTGCAATGAGAACAAAACAGGTAAGCAGCATCATCATTTGATTGTGTTTTTTTAGTTTCAAAACGGTGTTTTCCCTCCCTTGTAAAACCGATGAATGTAAATTCGTTATGTAATGGACTAATTCCTTGCAGTTTCCCTAATAAAAATGAATCAATCTGTTTATACTAAATAAAAACGTGATAAAAGGATGTACAAACATGAGATTAAGTAGAAAATTAGGACGAGTGCAATATAATGGACATCGTGATATCGATCGCTGGCAGCACGACGAAATGGATCAACCAGGCTTCCTTGAAGAAACCGCATCTGAATACGGATGTACGTCAAAAGAAGAGCTGGAAAAGAAAAAGAGGCCCGGCAAGGGTTGACAGAGTGGCAGCACCGACCTTATTATAATATAAATCAACACACTTGAAAATTTAAAATGTGGAACTGATGATAGAGAATAGTAGGGTAAATTGCGTGAGCAGAGAGGAATCGCCTTAGGCTGAAAGCGAATCCGCATGGCATTTATCACGAAAGAACACTCTGTAGGTTTCCTGCTGAACGCTCTAAAAATGAGTCAATAGGCGGAGAACGTGAATCTGCGTTAAGGATTTGAGCGGGAACATGGCTAGATCATGTTCCAACTAGGGTGGCACCACGGGTATAACTCTCGTCCCTACTATACACATAGTAGAGGCGGGGGTTTTTTATATGTCCACATAAAAAAATGAATGATGGTCGTAGGAGGACGAAAAATGAGTTTTAATATTCCAAGAGGCACACAGGATATTTTACCTGGAGAGTCAGAACGCTGGCAGTATGTTGAACAAATTGCAAGAGATACATGTGCGGCCTTTCAATACAAAGAAATCCGCACACCGATTTTTGAGCATACAGAGCTGTTTGCACGGGGAGTAGGCGAATCAACCGATATCGTTCAAAAAGAGATGTATACATTTGAAGATAAAAAGGGGCGCAGCATCACCCTTCGTCCAGAGGGAACGGCATCAACCGTACGTTCTTATGTTGAAAATAAATTATTTGCACAGCCGGCGCAGCCAACAAAGCTGTATTACATTGGGCCAATGTTCCGCTATGAACGTCCGCAAACGGGAAGATATCGTCAATTTTATCAGTTTGGGATTGAAGCGATCGGTTCAAAGGATCCAGCCATTGATGCAGAAGTTATTTCCCTTGCGATGAGTGTTTATGAGAAAGCAGGTCTTTCAAACTTAAAGCTCGTCATTAACAGCCTTGGTGACAAAGAGAGCCGTGCAGACTACCGCAAGGCACTTGTTGAGCACTTTGAGCCAAGAATCGATGAATTCTGTCATGACTGTCAAACCCGTTTACATCAAAATCCGCTGCGAATTCTTGATTGTAAAAAGGATCGTGACCACGAATTGATGGCAACGGCTCCATCCATTCAAGATTACTTAAATGATGAATCACGGACTTATTTTGAAAAGGTCAAACAATACTTAACAGATATAGGCGTTGAATATGTCGTCGATCCGAACTTAGTGCGCGGCCTTGATTACTACAATCACACGGCATTTGAGATCATGAGTAATGCTGAAGGCTTTGGTGCGATTACCACATTAGCCGGCGGAGGCCGATATGATGGACTTGTTGAAGGAATTGGCGGTCCTGAATCACCAGGAATCGGTTTTGCTATGAGTATTGAGCGTTTCCTATCAGCAATCGATGCTGAAGGAATTGATCTTCCACTGCAAGATGGCATTGATCTATACATTGCTGCACTCGGTGATGATGCGAAAGATTACGCTGTTTCATTATTAAATCGTCTGAGAAAAGAAGGCATTTCAAGCGAAATGGACTATACAGGGAAGAAATTAAAAGGACAATTTAAAGCGGCTGATCGATTAAAAGCCAAGTTTATTGCAGTCCTTGGTGAAGATGAGCTGGCGCAGCACATTGTGAATGTAAAAGATACGACAACGGGTGAACAAATTGAAGTGAAGCTTGATGAGCTGATTCAAATGATGAAGGCCCACAAGAAGGCGTAAAGAAGGAGTGGAATGTTTGTGTTTGGTAGAACTTTTTATTGTGGAGAAGTAACAGAAGACCAAATCGGTCAAACCGTTGTATTAAAAGGGTGGGTTCAAAAAAGACGTGACCTTGGCGGACTAATCTTTATTGATCTGCGTGACCGTACAGGAATTGTACAAGCTGTTTTCAATCCAGACCTTTCAAAAGAGGCACTCGAGACAGCAGAATCGATTCGTAATGAATATGTCCTTGATATTAAAGGAACGGTTGTCGCAAGAGAAGAAGCAACGATCAATCCAAATCTAAAAACAGGGAAAATTGAAATACAAGTCGAAACGGTCAGCGTGTTAAATGAAGCGAAGACCCCTCCTTTTGTTATTTCAGATCAAGCGGACGAGGTATCAGAAGATGTGCGCTTAAAATACCGTTACTTAGACCTTCGCCGTCCTGCTATGTTTGAAACGATGAAAATGCGACATGAAGTCACAAAAGCATTCCGCCATTTCTTAGATGACAACGGCTTTCTAGATATTGAAACACCGATTTTAACTAAAAGTACGCCAGAGGGTGCACGTGACTATCTTGTTCCAAGCCGTGTACACGAAGGAGAGTTCTATGCCTTGCCTCAGTCCCCGCAATTATTTAAACAATTGCTGATGGTCTCAGGAATGGATCGATACTATCAAATTGCCCGCTGCTTTAGAGATGAAGACTTGCGTGCTGACCGTCAGCCGGAATTCACACAAGTCGATATCGAAATGTCCTTTATGAGTCAAGAGGACATTATGACGCTTGCTGAAGAGATGATGTCAAAGGTGATGAAAGATGTCAAAGGCGTAGATTTGACATTGCCATTACCTCGCATGACTTATGATGAAGCGATGAACTCTTATGGTTCTGATAAACCAGATACACGTTTTGAGATGAAGCTTGTCAACATTTCAGACACGGTAAAAGACTCTGATTTCAAAGTCTTTAGCGGAGCTGTAAAAAATGGTGGAGCTGTGAAAGCCATCAATGTCAAAGGGGCTGCAGCGAACTACTCAAGAAAAGACATTGATGCCCTTGGTGCATTTGCTGCGAACTACGGTGCAAAAGGTCTAGCTTGGCTTAAAGCAGAAGGGACAGAATTAAAAGGGCCGATTGCTAAATTCTTTGACGAAGCAAAGCAAGCAGAATTAAAAGAGCAGCTTCAAGTCGAAGAAGGCGACCTTTTACTCTTTGTTGCAGATAAGACGTCTGTTGTCCATGACGCACTTGGCGCCCTTCGCCTAAAACTCGGCAAAGAGCTTGAACTCATCGATGAGTCTGTATTCAACTTCTTATGGATTGTTGATTGGCCGCTGCTTGAAAAAGATGAAGAAGAAGGCCGCTTCTATGCTGCCCATCATCCTTTCACAATGCCAGTACGCGACGATCTTGAATTAATTGAGACAAGCCCAGAAGACATGAAGGCACAGGCATACGATCTTGTCCTGAATGGCTATGAGCTTGGCGGAGGTTCGATTCGTATTTTCGAAAAGGACATTCAAGAAAAAATGTTTAGCTTACTTGGGTTTTCAAAAGAAGAGGCTTATGAACAATTCGGCTTCCTTCTAGATGCTTTTGAGCACGGTGTTCCTCCGCATGGCGGAATCGCGCTTGGTCTTGACCGCTTAGTGATGCTGCTTGCCGGCCGCTCTAACCTAAGAGACACGATTGCGTTTCCGAAAACGGCAAGTGCGAGCTGCGTGTTAACAGATGCTCCAGGCCATGTGAGCGAAGCGCAGCTTGATGAGCTAAGTTTAGCCATTAAAACAAAAGTAAAACAGTAAAATAGACGCATGGATATAGGCATGTAAACGCTTGAAAAAGCGGCATGCCTATGATATGCTTTCTTCAATCAATAAATAAAGTCCTGATACGTACGGTGGTTACCTAGTTTTGACCGAACATTTTTTTATACGGGAGCTTGCCTTTCCTTTCTGCATAAATGCCTCTTTAGAGGACTTATAAAGTCAGGAAGAAAGCACCCACCTGCATGGTGCGGGGTTCAAAACGAAGGAAAAGCTGGCGGCGTTGTCGGGACTTTTTTGTGTTTTTTTCTTTTTCAGAAGGATGACGAAGAAGGTTGAATATGATATGATTCTTTCGATTCATTTTAAATAAAGGTGGAGTGAGGCACTTGTTACATCAGTTTTCAAGAAACGAGCTTGCCATTGGCAAGGAAGGCTTAGATATATTAAAAAACAGTACAGTGGCAGTGCTTGGTGTGGGCGGCGTTGGTTCATTTGCAGTTGAGGCACTCGCTCGTTCAGGTGTTGGCCGTATTGTTCTTGTTGATAAAGATGATATTGATATTACAAATGTAAATCGTCAGCTGCCAGCATTGCTTTCAACAGTTGGTCAGCCAAAGGTTGACTTAATGCAGGCGAGAATCGCTGATATTAATCCAGAATGTGAAGTTGTTGCACTCAAGATGTTTTATACAGAGGAAACATATGAGCAATTTTTTGAATATCCGCTTGATTATGTCATCGATGCGTCAGATACGATTCACTATAAAATTCATTTAATGAAAGAGTGTCTGAAACGCAATGTGAACATCATTTCAAGTATGGGAGCAGCAAACAAAACAGATCCGACCCGCTTCAAAATTGATGACATTTCAAAAACACATACCGACCCAATTGCAAAAGTCGTGAGAACGCGTCTACGTAAAGAAGGGATTCGTAAAGGGATTGAAGTCATCTTCTCTGATGAAAGTCCGATTGTGATTCGCGAAGATGTCAGAAAAGAAGTTGGAAATGATGAAGCGAAGATTCGCAAGGCACAAATGCCGCCATCATCCAATGCATTTGTCCCGTCTGTTGCAGGATTGATCATGGGTGGTCATGTCATTATGCAGCTTTTGAAAGATATTCCAATTACACGTGTGAAAGATAAATAAACAGCCCACCTGCTAATAGGCAGAGGGCTTTTTTTATTTTTGGCGTTTTAAGTTCTCATATACCTGTTTCAGTGCGCCTTCAAATTTACCTGTTTGCTTCGGTTCATAGTATTGCTTGTTTTTCAGCGGATCAGGTAAGTACTGCTGCTTCACCCAGCCGTTTTCATAATCGTGTGGGTATAAGTAATCGACACCTCTGCCGAGTGCTGTAGCTCCTTTGTAGTGAGCATCCTTTAAATGAACAGGGATTTCACCAATTTTCCCTGAACGAATGTCACCAAGTGCCGCATCGATCGCCTTATATGCTGAGTTGGACTTAGGAGAAAGACACAGTTCAATGACTGCGTTAGCCAGCGGAATTCGGGCTTCCGGGAAGCCGACTCTTTCTGCTGTTTGAACAGCGCTTAACACACGAGGGCCTGCCTGCGGACTAGCTAAGCCAATATCTTCGTAAGCCATCACGAGTAATCTCCTTGAAATGCTTTCAAGGTCTCCTGCTTCAATCAGTCTGGCAAGGTAATGCAGCGCCGCATCTGCGTCAGACCCTCTAATGGATTTTTGAAAAGCCGAGAGGACATCATAATGAGCATCACCATTCTTATCATGTGAGAAACTTTTTTTTTGTAAACATTCTTCTGCTGCGGCAAGAGTGATCATAATATGCCCAGCCTCATCTGCTTTTGTCGATAAAACAGCTAGTTCTAACGCATTTAAAGCAGAGCGTACGTCTCCGCCGCATCCATTGGCAAAATGATTCATCGCTTCATCGTCTACTGCCACCTCATACCCGCCAAGTCCGCGATGTTCATCCTGTAACGCTCTTGTTAATGCAGCCTTGATTTGCTCTGTTTCAAGCGGTTTTAGCTCAAATATTTGTGTCCGGCTTCGAATGGCAGGGTTGATCGCATGATAGGGGTTAGCCGTCGTTGCGCCAATTAAAATGATCATGCCATTTTCTAAATAAGGAAGAAGAAAATCCTGCTTTCCTTTATCAAGCCTGTGAACCTCGTCTAAAATGAGGATGACCTGGCCGCTCATTTTTGCTTCAGCGGCGACAGCTTCCATATCCTTTTTGTTATGAATGACCGCATTCAACGTCCGAAACGCAATGCTTGTACTGCCAGCGATCGCCGTCGCAATCGATGTTTTTCCGATGCCCGGCGGTCCGTATAAAATCATCGAGGATAAATGTTTTGCCTCGACCATTCGTCTAATAATTTGACCTTCTCCAACGAGATGCTCCTGCCCAATGATGTCTTCAATATGACTTGGGCGCATCCGGTACGCTAAAGGTTTCATGATTATCTCTCCTAAAGCAATGTCTTGTTTGTATAGAGTACCGAAATTTCTTCAAATAGAAAAGGGATGCGTCCTCTTATCGCGCTCAGAACCGGCAAATGAAAGTTGGCTGAAAGTATGATATAATTGCTTTTGGTCTATATAAGCGTATATGAAATCAGAAAAATAATTGATGACATAGAAATAGAAAACGCAGAGGTGTTTAACTTGAAAATTTCTACTAAAGGCAGATATGGTCTGACGATCATGATCGAATTAGCCAAAAAACATGGCGAAGGCCCTACATCATTAAAATCAATCGCTCAAAACAATAATTTGTCTGAGCATTATTTAGAGCAGCTTGTATCACCACTTCGGAATGCTCGTCTTGTGAAAAGTATTCGCGGTGCATATGGCGGCTATGTTCTTGCACATGAACCAAACGAGATCACAGCCGGTGATATTATTCGTGTATTAGAAGGACCGATTAGTCCTGTCGAAGTCATTGAAAACGAAGAACCAGCAAAGCGTGCACTTTGGATTCGGATTCGTGATGCAGTAAAAGACGTACTGGACAATACAACTCTTGAAGACTTGGCAAGCTATCAAGATGACGAGGATCAAGAGGCGTATATGTTCTATATTTAGATCAGAGGTGTACCGGGAATGGAACGTATCTATTTAGATCATGCAGCCACAACGCCGATGGATCAGCGTATTGTGGACAAGATGATGCCTTACTTTACAGAGATATTTGGCAATCCCTCTAGTATTCATTCATATGGGCGCGAGGCAAGAAAGTGGCTCGATGAAGCAAGAGAAGTGATTGCAGGAGAATTACACTGTAAACCACAGGAGATCATCCTCACAAGTGGAGGAACAGAGGCGGACAACCTGGCGATTACAGGTGTGGCCATGGCAAGACAGCATGAAGGAAAACATATCATCACAGCAAAAACAGAGCATCATGCGGTGCTGCACACATGTGAACGCCTAGAGAAGCTAGGATTTGACGTGACATATTTAGATGTGGATGAAACTGGATTGATTCATCTTGAACAACTAAAACAAGCACTAAGAGATGATACGATTCTTGTGACCATCATGTACGGCAATAATGAAACAGGTGTGATTCAGCCAATCAAAGACATTGGCGAGCTTTTACACAATCACACTGCTCATTTTCATACAGACGCCGTGCAGGCGTTTGGAACAATGCCAATCGATGTAGCAGACCTTCATATTGATCTCTTATCTGCTTCTGGCCATAAGCTAAATGGTCCAATGGGAACGGGCTTTTTATATGTAAACGAAGGCGTGAAACTTTCTCCGCAAATTTTCGGAGGAGAACAAGAAAGAAAACGCCGTGCTGGCACTGAAAATGTGGCAGGGATCGTCGGACTTGCAGAAGCTGTTCAATTAACGAAGCAAAATAGAAGAGAAAAAGCCATGCATTATGGTAAGCTCAAAGAAATCATGCTACAAGTATTCGAAGAGGAATCACTCGATTTCTCTATCAATGGGCACCCGGAAGAGACATTGCCGCACATTTTAAATGTTCATTTCCCGGGCGTTTCTATCGAATCGTTACTTGTGAATTTAGATATGGAAGGAATTGCTGTTTCAAGTGGATCTGCATGTACGGCTGGATCCGTCCTTCCTTCGCACGTGTTAAGCGCCATGTATGGCGAAGAAGCAGACAAGCTGACGTCCTCAGTCAGAATAAGCTTCGGTCTTGGGAATGAAGAGGATCATGTGAAGCAGGCGGCGCGCAAGATAGTAGCTGTTGTCAAACGCTTAGCCAAATAAACGTTCCTCTTTTGTTCGTGTGTGTGAAAAATGAAACAGCCAGGCACCTGAAGAACGAAACGCACATGCTGTTTCATTGAAAATGGAGTTGATGAAGATGACAAAAAGACCAGAAGACACAAGAGTTGTGGTCGGTATGTCCGGAGGAGTCGATTCATCAGTTGCTGCTCTTATGCTAAAGGAGCAAGGCTATGATGTAATCGGCATATTTATGAAAAACTGGGATGACACAGATGAAAATGGTGTATGTACAGCAACGGAGGACTATGAGGATGTCATCCGCGTATGTAACCAAATTGGAATCCCTTATTATGCAGTGAATTTCGAGAAGCAATATTGGGACAAAGTGTTTCAATATTTCCTTGATGAATATAGAGCGGGCAGAACGCCAAACCCTGATGTCATGTGTAACAAAGAAATTAAGTTCAAAGCGTTCCTTGAGCACGCATTGTCACTCGGTGCGGATTATTTAGCAACAGGTCACTATGCGCGCGTCGACAGAACGGGCGATGAAGTCAAAATGCTAAGAGGTCTTGATGCCAACAAAGACCAAACGTATTTCTTAAATCAGCTGACTCAGGAACAGCTTGATAAAGTCATGTTTCCAATCGGTGATCTAGAGAAAAAAAGGGTTCGTGAATTGGCAAAAGAAGCAGAGCTCGCAACAGCAACGAAAAAAGATTCAACGGGTATTTGCTTTATTGGAGAAAGAAACTTTAAAACGTTCCTCAGTCAATATTTGCCTGCACAGCCTGGCGTGATGCAGACGATGGACGGAGAAGTCAAAGGGGAGCACGATGGACTGATGTATTACACGATCGGTCAGCGCCAAGGTCTTGGCATTGGCGGTAGCGGTGATCCTTGGTTTGTCGTTGGAAAAGACTTGGAACAAAATATCCTGTTTGTCGAACAAGGTTTCCATAATCCACTTTTATATTCTGAAAGCATTTCAGCCGTCAATATTAGCTGGACTCGTCCTCATATTGTCGGTGAAAACGGTGAATTAACCTGCACAGCTAAATTCAGATACCGTCAAGAAGATCACCATGTGAAGGTGAAAATGACAGGTGAGCAAGAAGCGATGGTCATCTTTGATGAACCCGTTCGTGCTGTCACACCAGGACAAGCGGTTGTCTTTTATGATGGCGACGAATGTCTCGGCGGCGGAACAATTGACGATGTCTTTAAGGACGGCCAAAAGCTGTCGTACGTGTAACATGTTTTCAAAACCTCAACGTCGCTGTTGAGGTTTTTTAATGAAAGGATGAGAGAGCGAATGAATCATAACGAAATCGGCATAGAAGCCTTAAATCAGGGGAACATCGAAAAAGCAGCAGAAGCTTTTACGAAAGCCATTGAAGAAAGCCCGAAAGACCCGGTTCCATATATTAACTTTGCGAACTTGCTTTCAAGCATTAATGAATTTGAACGTGCGTTAAACTTCTTTCAAAAAGCAATAGAACTTGATCACGCCGCAGCTGCAGCCTATTACGGGGCAGGAAATGTATACACATTAAAAGAAGACTTTATGAAAGCAAAAGACTATTTTGAACAAGCACTACAAGCTGGGATGGAAAATAGTGATTTATTTTATATGCTGGGGCAAACGCTCATCAAATTAGAGCAGCCGAAGCTTGCGATGCCTTATCTTCAGCGTGCCATCGAACTGAATGAAGATGATAATGAAGCAAGATTTCAATTTGGCATGTGCTTAGCTAATGAACAATTGCTGGAAGAAGCGGTGACGACCTTTACCGAGGTGATCGTGCGTGATCCGCAGCATGCAGATGCCTTTTATAATTTAGGGGTTGCGTATGCATACTTAGAGAAAAAAGACGCAGCACTTGAGATGCTAGGAAAAGCCATTGACGTGCAGCCTGACCATATGCTGGCACTACATGCGCAAAAGCTGATTCAAGAAGCAGAATAGACGGAAGGAGGGAAGACCTGTGCAGGAACATCCAGATCAAATGAAGCTTGAGGACGAACCGTTTTTAAAAGGGACAGTTCAAGCCGTTATTTTCCATAATGAAAGTAATTTATACTCGGTGTTAAAGGTGAAAGTCATTGAAACATCGGAAAACTTAGAGGAAAAAACAGCATCTGTCACAGGCTACTTCCCAGCACTTCATGAGGAAGAAACTTACACCTTCTATGGCAAAGTCACAAGCCATCCGAAATTTGGTGAACAGTTTCAGGCCACTCATTTTCAAAAGGAAGTACCGACAACAAAGCAAGGAATCATTCATTATCTCTCAAGTGATTTATTCGAAGGGATAGGGAAAAAGACGGCGGAAGAAATTGTAGGGCAGCTTGGCACCCAGACGCTTCATAAAATTATGCGTGACCCAGCGGTTTTGTATGACGTTCCGCGCTTATCAAAAAAGAAGGCAGATAAGCTGGCCGCAGCGCTCCAGGAGCATCAAGGATTGGAACAAATCATGATCAGCCTGAATCAATACGGCTTTGGTCCGCAGCTCAGCATGAAGATTTATCAAGTGTACGAGAGTGAGACGCTGCAGAAGATTGAAGAAAACCCGTATCAGCTCGTCAAGGATGTCGAAGGGATCGGATTTATTAAGGCGGATGAACTTGGCGCTAGAACCGGCATCTCAGGAAATGACCCAGAGCGAATCCGTGCAGCCTTGCTTTATACAGTGGAGACAGCCAGCCTTCAGGACGGTCATACGTACATACAAACAAAGGATTTGATCGTCGAAACCCGAAAACTGCTCAATCAGACAGGCAATGAGTACAAAGTGACGGAAATGGACGTCGCCAATCAGATCATTGCACTTGGCGAAGGGAAAGAGATGATCATTGAAGATGAGCGCTGCTATCATCCGTCCTTATTTTATGCCGAGCAAAGTGTCGCCAAACGTATACAAAAAATCGTCTCCCAAACGGAATATGCAGATCAATTCCCTGAATCAGAATTTCTGCTAGCTCTTGGTGAGCTCGAGGAACGGCTGGGCGTCCAGTATGCACCGACACAAAAGGAAGCGATTCAAAAGGCGCTCATGTCCCCAATGCTGCTTTTAACAGGCGGACCTGGGACTGGGAAGACAACAGTCATTAAAGGGATTGTTGAGCTTTACAGCGATCTTCACGGGGTATCTCTTGATCCGAGTGATTACAAAAAAGATGAATCCTTTCCATTTGTGCTTGCGGCGCCAACTGGACGAGCAGCTAAACGGATGACAGAATCAACAGGGCTTCCAGCTGTGACGATTCACCGGCTGCTTGGTTGGAACGGGTCAGAGGGATTCTCGCATGATGAAGAACAGCCGATTGAAGGAAAGCTTGTCATCATTGATGAATCAAGTATGCTAGATATTTGGCTTGCGAATCATTTGTTTAAAGCCATTCCTGATCATATCCAAGTGATCATGGTGGGGGATGAACATCAGCTTCCGTCAGTCGGACCAGGCCAAGTGTTAAGAGACTTGCTTGCATCACAAGCTGTGCCAGCTGTTACCCTGACAGATATTTACCGTCAGGCAGACGGCTCCAGCATTGTTGAACTTGCACATGATATGAAAAATGGCGTCCTGCCAAAGGATATTACCGCACGTTCAAAGGATCGATCTTTCATAAAATGCTCAGTTGATCAAATGAAAGAAGTGATTGAGAAGGTCGTCAGCAATGCTGCTCAAAAAGGCTATTCAGCTAAAGACATTCAAGTGCTTGCGCCTATGTATAAAGGAAAAGCAGGCATTAATGAGCTCAATAAAATGCTGCAGCACATTTTGAATCCTAAAAAACCAAAGGGCAGAGAAATCCCATTTGGTGATGTGGTGTACCGGACCGGTGATAAAGTGCTTCAGCTTGTGAATCAGCCGGAGAACAATATTTTTAACGGTGATATTGGCGAGATTGTCTCGATTTTTTATGCGAAAGAAAACACGGAAAAAGAAGACATGGCTGTGATCTCCTTTGATGGGAATGAAATCACCTTTACAAAAAAGGATTTTCATCAATTTACACATGCCTATTGCTGTTCGATCCACAAATCACAAGGCAGTGAATTCCCCATCGTTGTGCTTCCAGTCGTGAGAAGCTACTATAGAATGCTTCGGCGAAATCTGCTGTACACAGCCATTACACGAAGTAAAAAGTTTTTAATTCTGTGCGGCGAGGAATCAGCACTGGAGTGGGGCGTGAAAAACAATGAGGATTCGCTCAGACAAACGTCCTTAACGATGCGGCTCGTGCAAACCGAAGAAGTTATGGATGCGGAGCTTGCAGCACTTCAAAAAGAACTGCCGTTTAGCGTGCATGATGCAAATATCGGTATGGAGGGAATCACTCCATTTGATTTTATGCATGAATAAAAGGCTTCCAGATGGGAGCTTTTTTAGCATGAAAAGAAATCCTCATATTTCGTTCATGGAAGCCATTTCTTCGTATGAGTCTTGACGCAAACGCACACGATAAGACTGTTCCGCAAAAGGTGGTTGAGCACATTTTGAGAACATGTCGAGAGCTTGAAGGAATGTCAATCTATACAGGTGAAACGTCTCATTCACTTGGTTCGATAAAAGATATTTGTTTATTAGCCGGAGGCAACTGCGGAGGATATGTGTTAGATGGGAAAAAGAAAGACTGTGCACTCGTTCCATTCTCGGCTGGGGATCAGCTGACAGACAAAGGCTTATATGTGAGCTGCCAGGAGGGAATAGGCATGGAATCCTCCGCCCCATCCTTCTTATTTTCGAAATTGAAAAAGAAAATGATGCAGTCGCCTGACGGTGAAAATTTAGGCATTTTAGAAGATGTATACTTTTGCACAAATTCGGGCACAATCGTAGCATATGAACTCTCGGACGGCTTCTTTACAGAGCTATCAGGGATTCGAAAACAGCTTCAGGCTGCCGGAACCTTGATCAACGTTCAAAAGGAAGCACTTGTTCTAAACCGAACGTAAAGAGGTGCTGATTATGCTCATTTGCCCAAATTGCAAATGTAAAGACATCGGAAAAATTGGGGTCAATCAATATTATTGCTGGGGCTGTTTTATTGAATTGACGCTGTCAAAAGGCAAAATATCTACACACCAAGTGGAAGAAGACGGAACACTAAGCAGCTTAGATGATTTGTTTAGTGATGATGAACGTTCAATTCAACTATAAGTGTCAAGGGGGAATTTCGAATGGGCAAAATGACTTCTTCACTATTAACGCTTGGTGCAGGTGCACTCGCATATCACTTTGCAAGCCGATATGATATGCCATCAAAGCGGGATATGAAAAAGCTAAGAAAACGCGTTATGAGAATGATGTAAGCAAATAATTGTTGGCAAAGGGCTAAAATGACCTTCATTTTAGCCCTTTGTTTTCATTTTCAGCGTGATATAAAACCTTTGAAGTCTAGGAAGGGCGAGCATCGGAACGGAGCGAATTTGACATTCGTGAGTACTGGAGCGCAGACCTGACACCGAATGCGAGGGTTTGCCTACACGCTGAGACATCCGCCAAAAGCGGATGTCTTTTTTATGCCTGCCTATATTCTAATCGGCGCGCGAGTAATGATAAGCTGAAATTGACGACAAAATACATCATTGCCGCTAATAAGAAAATGGGCAGTAAGTAAGATTGGCTCTGACCGTTTAATATTTGAGCGTGATGCAATAGTTCTGGAAGGGCAATCACAACGGCAAGCGATGTATCTTTTAAAAGAGAAATAAATTGACTGACAATCGGCGGTACCATTCGGCGTAAAGCCTGCGGCATAATAATCATTTTTAACGTTTGGATATAGGTTAAACCAGAAGACCTGGCTGCTTCGATCTGTCCCTTATCAATTGATTTTAAACCGCTTCGAATAATTTCTGACAGCATTGCTGATTCAAATACGGTTAAAGCTGCAATAGCTGAGGCTGTAATGCTCAGCTTAATGCCGATTTCGGGCAGTGCAAAATATGTGAAAAAGATGATCAATAAGAGCGGCAGGTTTCGAATGGTTTCGACGACGACTGCAACGATCTTTGATAAAACTGGAATTTGAGCGAACCGTAATGTGCCAATGACTAATCCAATGAGAAAGCTCAAAATGATGGAGATAAAAGCCACTTTTAAGGTGACAGCAAATCCTTCAAGTAAAAAGGCGAGATGATCAGGCTGGTAGGCACCTAGAAAATCCATGGTGTTTCCTCCTTTCTAGTGGCTTCTTGCTAATCTTTTTTCTAAATAACCAACGCCTAAACTGAGCGGAATTGTTAATAGCAGATAGAACATGGCAACAAAGATGTAGACATCGAATGTTACAAATGTTCTAGAAGCGATGAGGTCTCCTTGATACATAAGATCAAACCCTGCAATGACACCTAAAATAGAGGAGTTTTTGACAAGGTTAATAAATTGATTCCCAAGAGGGGGAATGACAATTTTAATTGCTTGCGGCAGAATGATATACCGCATCGTCCCGCCATAGGATAGACCTGAAGCACGGGCTGCTTCCATTTGTCCAAGCGGTACAGCTTGTATCCCTGCGCGAATGGCTTCAGCAATAAAGGCAGAGGTATAAATGGCAAGGGCAATTGTGCCAGCGGTGAAGCCATCTGCTACAATGCCTAGCACGGGTAATCCAAAGAAGAAGACAAATGTAATCAATAATAACGGAATATTCCGAACAAATTCCACGTAAGCCGTTCCTAACCAGTTGAGCGGCCTAAGTGGCGCAATTCTCATAATGGCAATGAGTGTACCGATCAAAAAGCTTCCAATCAAAGCAATGACACTTGCACCAATGGTATATTTAAAGCCTTCTACATAAAGATGAAAATTTTCAATAAGAATGGAAAACCGTAGCAATCAGTTCACTTCCTTCCTGATCAACAGGTGAGCCAATGAGCGGCTCACCCTGAGAGAATCATTCTTCACAAGTCAAACGGTTATTCTTTGATCCATTTTTGATGAATCTTGTCATACTCTCCATTGTCTTTTAAGGTTTTTAGGGCTTTATTGATCGCAGCTGTTAATTTCTGATCACCTTTTTTCACAGCAATACCATAAGGCTCATCTGTAAAGGTGCCGCCGACGACTTCGTAATTTGAATCCTCATCTGCCATACCAAATAAGATCGCATTATCGGTTGTCAGCACTTGCCCTTGGTTTGATTTTAAAGCTGTAAAAGCCTCCTGATAGTTCTCAAATTCTAATACAGACGCTTTAGGTGCTTTCTCGCGGATATTTTGAGAAGAAGTAGATCCTTTCACTGCAAGCACTTTCGTCCCTTTTTTAAGATCATCAATCGATTGAATGTCGCTTCCTTTTTTCACAAGCAGTGATTGTCCTGCTTCAAAGTAAACATCTGAGAAATTGACTTCTTTTTTACGCTCTTCGGTAATCGTCATGGTTGCGACGATCGCATGAATATCTCCTTTTTGCAGTAGTGGAATTCTCGTTTTTGATGTCACTTCTTTGAATTCTGCTTTTCCTTCATCACCGAGCATTTCCTTTGCGATAGCTTTTGCAATATCGATATCAAACCCTTCGATATCTCCACTGCTAGGATTTTTGAGACCGAAGAGACGTGTATCATTCTTGACCCCGAATATGATTTTTTTGTCTTTCTGAATGGTTTCTAAAGAGCTTCCTTTTTTTGCATCAGTCGAGCCTTTTTCAGCAGATCCGCAAGCAGCCAATGCAGCAATACAGCAAGTCATAAAGAGTAGTAGGCCAAAGCGTTTCATTTTTTTCATCAAATCATTCCCCCTAGTGATTTAAAATACGGCTTAAAAAGAGCTGAGCGCGTTTCTCACGCGGTTTCTCATAAAATGCAGCCGGTGTTGACTCTTCAAGAACTCTGCCTTCATCAATAAAGACAATACGGTCGGCGACTTCTCTGGCAAATCCCATCTCATGAGTGACGACAACCATGGTCATTCCTTCTCGGGCGAGCTGCTTCATCACATCTAGTACCTCTCCAATCATCTCTGGGTCAAGTGCGGATGTCGGTTCGTCAAATAGCATGACCTCTGGTTTCATCGCAAGCCCTCTTGCAATGGCAACACGCTGCTGCTGTCCGCCTGAGAGTCTTGAAGGGTAGGCGTCCGCTTTATCAGGAATACCGACTTTATTTAAATAAAATTCGGCTGTTTCCCTCGCTTCTTTCTTGCTGACCTTTTTCACCTTCATTGGCGCAAGCATAATATTTTCAAGCACCGTCTTATGAGGGTAGAGGTGAAAATGCTGAAACACCATCCCAATATTTTGCCTGACAAGATTGATGTTGGTCTTTGGATGTTGAACAGGCACTTCGTTGACGAGTACCTTTCCCTCATCAATGCTTTCAAGACGATTGATGCATCTGAGCATCGTGCTTTTACCTGATCCTGAAGGACCGATGATCACGACAACCTCACCTTTTTGAATATGTAGGTTAATGTCTTTCAGTACATGGAACTGGCCATAATGCTTGTTGACTTCTTCGAATGTGATCATGAAGAACCTCCTCTTGTACATGATGGAATACTCAGTGTAGACATTTTAGTGACTTTGGATGGAGCTGTATGTTTCATGTGTATTCATTTTTAACAAAGTTAGGACAAATTTTATTTACATGGATAATTACAGAAGATGGATAAACAATAAGAAAAGAGGTGAAAAAGGTGAAGAAACGTCCGATCCAATTTCTGATATATGCCGCAGGGGTCCTGCTTGTCCTTGCATCCTTGCTCATTTTACTGCAGCTCGACGAGTTATGGATGCCTATTTTTTTGTTATTAAAGGCGGTTCTAATTCCGCTTCTCATTGCCATTTTTATTTCTTATCTGCTTTATCCGATAGTGGAAAAATTGCACGCGGGGGGCTTACCAAGGACTGTTAGTCTCTTATTGATTTATGTACTGTTTTTTGGCGGGATTGGGCTTGCGGTTTATAAAGGAGCGCCTGTCATGATCAAGCAGTTAAATGAGTTGTCAGAACAAATTCCTGTGCTTGCTGAAACGTATAATGGCGCTTTATCACATATTCATCATCATACAAGCCATTGGCCTGACGGACTTCACGACCGTTTGGATCGCTTAATTGTTCAATCGGAGACATATGCAGCTAACGGCGCGGAGCGGATGATTCTTAGCTGTAAAGTATTACTTGATTACGCATTAATTGCAGCACTCATTCCTTTTCTTGTTTTTTATATGGTGAAGGACATGAATACGATGAAGCGGGCTGCATGGTATTTGACGCCGCCATCTTTTCGGAAGAGGGGACATGCGTTTGTGAAGGCAGTTGATGAATCACTTGGTAATTATATTAGAGGGCAGCTGCTTGTCTGTTCATTAATTGGGGGGGCAGCAGCCATTGTGCTCTGGCTGTTTCATATCCCGTATCCGCTTGTCCTAGGTATGCTGATTGGCGCAACGAATGTCATTCCGTATTTTGGACCGATTATCGGTGCGGTTCCCGCTGTCTTTATTGCGTTTACCATCTCGGTTAAATCGGTTATGATTGTGCTGATTACAGTAGCGGTGCTGCAATTTTTAGAAAGTAACATCCTCAGCCCGATCATCGTAGGGAGAAGCCTTCATATGCATCCTGTCGTCATTATGCTCGTCTTGATTGCAGGAGGAGAGTTATTTGGTTTAATTGGCATGATTTTAGCCGTACCAACTGCCGCTATAATCAGAGTGATCATTGTGCAATATATTCTCATGAGACGAAGCGTTCATTGACAAGAGGAGCCGAGTTGTCTATAATAATTTCGATTCATACTACATACTGAATTCAATGACGGACCCGAGTACGTTAAAAAGCTGTTGCAGAGAGAGGCTTTATTTTGCTGAGAAAAGCCTTATCAGACCTTTAACGGAAGCTAGTCCCGAGTGCAGATAAACACTGCCGCTCTCTTCCGGCGTTATCGGATGTGAAGGTGATAGACGAATAGGTCTATAATCAGGGTGGTACCGCGAGAGCATCTCGTCCCTGTGTAAGTCGTTTTGTGCTTGCATAGGGCGGGGTGTTTTTTCGTTTGTGTGGAGATTGATGAATGATAAGGGAGGATTTTTGAATGAAAACTTTAACTTCAGCGCAAGTACGCCAAATGTTTTTAGACTTTTTTAAAGAAAAAGGACATGCTGTAGAACCGAGTGCATCACTCGTACCGCATGATGATCCGACACTTTTGTGGATCAACAGCGGCGTGGCAACATTAAAGAAATACTTTGATGGCCGCGTTGTACCTGAAAATCCGCGTATTTGCAACGCGCAAAAATCGATACGTACAAATGATATTGAAAACGTAGGAAAAACGGCACGCCATCATACGTTCTTTGAAATGCTCGGCAACTTCTCTATTGGTGATTATTTTAAAGAAGAAGCGATCGAATGGGCGTGGGAGTTCCTTACAAGTGACGAGTGGATTGGTTTTGACCCGAATTTGTTATCTGTCACTGTCCATCCAGAGGACGAAGAAGCGTATGTACTATGGAGAGATAAAATTGGTGTACCAGAAGAACGTATTATTCGCCTTGAAGGCAACTTCTGGGATATTGGCGAGGGCCCAAGTGGACCGAATACCGAAATTTTCTATGACCGCGGTGAATCATACGGTCACGACATGAACGATCCAGAATTATATCCCGGCGGAGAAAATGAGCGTTATCTAGAAGTGTGGAACCTAGTGTTCTCTGAATTTAACCATAATCCAGATGGGTCATACACGCCGCTTCCGAAGAAAAACATTGATACAGGGATGGGGCTTGAACGAATGGTATCTGTCATTCAAAACGTGCCAACGAATTTTGATACAGATCTATTCATGCCAATTATTCGTGCAGTTGAGACCATTTCTGGAGAAAGCTATGGCGAGACAAAGGAAAAGGATACAGCATTCAAAGTCATTGCGGACCACATCCGAACGGTTGCCTTTGCTGTAAGTGATGGAGCGCTTCCTTCCAATGAAGGCCGCGGGTATGTGTTAAGACGTTTGCTTCGCCGTGCCGTGCGTTATGCAAAAACCATTCACATCCATCGCCCGTTTATGTTTGACCTAGTTCCAGTTGTGGCGGAAATCATGAAGGATTTCTACCCAGATGTACAAGCGAAAGAAGAATTTATTGCGAAAGTCATCAAGAATGAAGAAGAACGCTTCCATGAAACACTGAACGAAGGCTTAGCTATTTTGTCAGAAGTCATCAAAAAAGAAAGAGACAAAGGCAGCACGCAGATTTCAGGTGAAGATGTATTTAAGCTGTATGATACGTATGGATTCCCTGTCGAGCTCACAGAAGAATATGCAGAAGATGAGAATATGACAGTGGATCGAGAAGGCTTCCAGTCTGAGATGGAGAAGCAGCGTGAACGTGCAAGAAATGCGAGACAAGATGTCGGCAGTATGCAGGTTCAAGGCGGCGCTTTAGGAGATATTAAAGTAGAAAGCACATTTGTTGGCTACGAAAATCTAACGGCAGATGCCCATATTGTCGAATTGCTTCAAAACGGTGAAATTGTTACAGAAGCACATGAAGGCGATACAGTGCAAATTTTGTTAGATGAAACACCTTTCTATGCGGAAAGCGGCGGACAAGTGGCTGATAAAGGGACATTGAAAAGCGCTGAAGTGATCATTGACATCAAAGATGTGAAAAAGGCGCCAAATGGTCAGCATGTTCATGAGGGAGTAGTCGTAAGCGGTACAGCCAAAAAAGGACTTGAAGTCACTGCGGAAGTGGAATCAGCTCTTCGAAAAGGCATTGTGAAAAACCATACAGCGACACATCTTTTGCATCAGGCGCTAAAAGACGTTTTGGGTAGCCACGTGAACCAGGCAGGATCATTGGTGAATGAAAATAGACTTCGCTTTGACTTCTCTCACTTTGGACAAGTCACAAAAGAAGAATTGTCTCAGATTGAAAAAATGGTGAACGAAAAGATCTGGGAAGGCATCTCTGTTGCTATTGACCTGAAGCCGATTGCTGAAGCAAAAGAAATGGGTGCAATGGCGCTCTTTGGCGAGAAGTATGGTGATATTGTCCGAGTTGTCCAAGTAGGCGATTACAGCATCGAGCTATGCGGCGGCTGTCATGTGCAAAATACTGCGGAAATCGGGTTGTTTAAAATTGCATCTGAATCGGGTATTGGTGCTGGAACACGCCGGATTGAGGCGGTGACTGGTAAAGGGGCATACGAAGAATTAAATGACCAGCTGACGATTTTAGAGCAGGCAGCGAGTGAGCTGAAGTCAAATACGAAGGATGTACCAAAACGTATCGCGTCATTACAGGCAGATTTAAAAGAGGTTCAAAGAGAAAACGAATCTCTTCTTGCAAAATTAAGCCAGGCTGAAGCAGGCTCTATTTTAGAGAAAGTAACAGAAATCGGCGGAGTAAAAGTGTTAACTGAAAAAGTAAACGCGAAAGACATGAACCATTTAAGAACAATGGTTGATGACTTAAAAGCCAAATTAGGATCAGCTGTCATTGTGCTCGGAGCCGTTCAAAACGGAAAAGTAAACATTTCAGCAGGAGTGACAAAAGACGTCATCGAAAAAGGTCTGCATGCAGGGAAACTTGTGAAACAGGCAGCTGAAATCTGCGGCGGAGGCGGAGGCGGACGCCCAGACATGGCACAAGCAGGCGGAAAACAACCGGAAAAGCTAGAAGAAGCACTGGCAATTGTCGAAGAATCTGTCAAATCCGTTTTATAATCAGGCGATGTAGTGTAGAATAATGGTATTAGATGAGCGGTTAGAAAAAAGCTTGCTAGTAGAATGTTGGAAGAGAGGTGCAAGAAGCAGTGAGTTCATTTGATAAGACAATGAAGTTTAACTTCTCTGATGATTCAGCTGAAACCAATGTGAATGAAGTGCTCATTACAGTATATGACGCACTCCAAGAAAAAGGATACAACCCGATCAATCAAATTGTCGGATACTTGCTGTCAGGCGACCCTGCTTATATTCCAAGACATCAGGATGCTCGCAACCTAATTCGTAAACTAGAACGAGACGAATTAATTGAGGAATTGGTTAAATCGTACTTAGAGACACATAAAGAGGCGTAAAACATGAGAATTTTAGGCTTAGATTTAGGCACGAAAACCCTTGGTGTTGCGATCAGTGATGAAATGGGCTGGACAGCGCAAGGGATTGAAACAATTAAAATTGATGAAGCAGGCGGAGACTTCGGTCTCAGCCGCCTGTCCGAAATCGTCTCGCAATATGGAACGGATAAAATTGTACTTGGTTTTCCAAAAAATATGAACGGTACGGTCGGTCCTAGAGGCGAAGCCAGCCAATCATTTGCGAAAGTGTTAGAAAACACGTACAATGTTCCTGTTGTGCTTTGGGACGAGCGTCTGTCGACAATGGCAGCGGAAAAAATGCTCATCTCTGCAGATGTGAGCAGACAAAAGCGTAAAAAAGTCATTGATAAAATGGCGGCTGTTATGATCCTGCAAGGGTACTTAGACAGCTTAAATTAAAATGAGGTGAATCAAATGGAACACGGAGAAAAGCAAATTACAATCGTTGATGATAATGGAAATGAACAGCTTTGCGAAGTACTATTTACTTTTGAAAGCGACCATTTTAACAAATCATATGTTCTTTACTACCCAATTTCTGAGCAAGACAATGAAGAAATTGAAATTCATGCATCAAGCTTCACGCCGAACGAAAACGGTGAAGATGGCGAGCTAGAGCCTATTGAAACGGATGAAGAGTGGGACATGATTGAAGAAACGTTAAATACGTTCTTAGATCAAGAAGAAGACGAAGAATAGAACGAATAAAAGGCCTGTGAACGGATCTTAGTGATCTTTCTTCACAGGTCTTTTTTTGCGATCAATATGTTAACTTTATTTTATTTTGTGTTGACATAATAAACTGTACCTTTTACTCTATTTTTAACAATGTATTGAGTGAGGGGTATGGAAATTGAAAATTCAAGATATGATGCAAATGGCGCTAATGACTGCGGTTATCGGGATGTTAGGATTGATCCCGCCGATTTTACTTACGTTTACACCTGTACCCATCACATTGCAAACGGCAGGTCTTTTGCTTGCTGGGGGGCTGTTAAAGCCAAAACAGGCACTGATCAGTTTACTTCTGTTTCTCTTGGTTGTGGTAGCAGGCGCACCTCTTTTGTCAGGGGGCAGAGGCGGAATAGGGGTCTTTTTTGGACCAAGCGGTGGATTTTTACTTGCTTATCCATTGGCTGCCTTCATGATTAGTTTGTGGATCAACCGACTGAAAAAAATAACCGCTCTGCGTCTTTTTATGATCTATGCGGTATGCAGTATCGGAATTTTGTATCTATGCGGCATTCCTTTTCAAGCGATGATGATGGATATCAAGGTCACTCAGGCAGCTCTTCTTAGCCTGATTTATATTCCAGGTGATCTCATCAAAGCGGGCATATGTGCCGTTCTCACGGTGAAAATCATTGCGGCGATGTCATATCGAAAAAGGGATGTGCATAAAGGGAGGCGTGCAGTTTGAACAGAATAACGGAAAGCTATACATTACATGCAGAAATGAACCCAGATCATATCGCCATCATTGATGGACAAGAAAGGATCACTTATCAAGATTGGTATGAGCGTGTCCGGCTATCAGCGCAATGGTTACAACAAACGGCTCATGAGCAAAAAAGAGTCGCTTTTTTATTATCAAATGGTGCTTCTTTTCTCCAAATATTTGCTGGCGCTGCTTCTGCAGGGTGGACAGCTATCCCGCTTGATCCGAGATGGAGCCATGAAGAATGTGTAGAAAAGCTTTTGTTAAGTGAGGCAGCTCTCGTCATTATCGAGGATCGATATTTAAATAGATTTGAAAAGCACAGCGAAGACATGCATGTTCTTTCTTTATCTAAATGGAAGGAAAAAATGAGCCTCATCACACAAGGTCCATCTAACAAATGCGACAGCGAGAACGACCCTATCTTTTATATGGGATTTACGTCAGGATCAACGGGTTCACCTAAAGCTTTTATCAGGCGTCAGCAGTCATGGATCGAAAGCTTTCGAACGACAGCTGGTACATTTGGAATCACTCATCAAGATCATGTTCTTATAACAGGTACACTCTTATCCTCTCACTTTTTATATGGTGCCATCAGTACATTATACTTTGGCGGCACAGTGACGCTTTTAGAAAAATTTACGCCAGTGAAAGCGAAGAAAGCCTTACAGACAGGAGACATTACTGTGATGTATACTGTTCCGACAATGACAGAATCGTTGCTGGAAATAGACGCTTTTGAGAGAGATAATCCGCTTCTTGTCATATCATCTGGAGCAGATTGGGGCATTCCTTCAAAGAAACAACTCGTGACCAACTACCCGCATGTGACATTTTTTGATTTTTACGGCACATCAGAGTTAAGCTTTGTTTCCTACTTATCTTCAAATGACTTTTTGCAAAAACCTTCTTCTGTCGGACAGTCTTTCTCTCCCATTCAAATTGAAGTGAGGCGAGCTGATCAAACTGTCTGCCAGCCAAATGAGATAGGAAGAATTTATGTGAAGAGCCCAATGTCTTTTGCAGGCTACTTACATGAAGTGAAACCGCCGGAAGAGTGGATAACAGTTTATGATATGGGCTGGCTGGATGAAGACGGCTATTTATATATGAGCGGACGTGAAAATGGCATGATCGTCTATGGAGGGCTGAATATTTTTCCAGAGGAAATTGAGCGTGTGCTAAATGAACAGCCAGAGGTGAAGCGATCGGTTGTAGTTGGCGTTCCTGACCCATATTGGGGTGAAATCCCTGTTGCCATTATTGAAGAAGGACAGCACACAAAGAGGATTCGGCAAGCTGTCAAAGAAAAACTGGCTGCCTACAAGGTGCCTAAAAAATGGCTTGTCATTGATCAAATAATTGAAACATCCGGCGGAAAAATAGCACGTGTCAGCATGAAAAAGTGGGCGGAGGAACAATTGTCATGCAAGCAGTAATTGTACAAGCAAAACGGACACCCTTCGGTGATAAAAACGGGATGCTGAAGGATTATCGTCCAGAGCAATTAGCCGCGCCCCTTATTCAGTATTTGTCTAAAAGGATGACACCGGACGACATCATATTAGGAAATGTTGTAGGAGGCGGCGGGAATATGGCTCGTCTGTCCTCATTAGAAGCAGGGCTTTCTTTAGGAGTACCTGGTATGACGGTTGATAGGCAGTGTGCTTCAGGTCTAGAAGCAATCCGAACAGCTTGCGTCATGGTTCAATCAGGGGAAGGTTCAATGTATATCGCTGGCGGAACTGAGAGCATTTCCAGATCACCAATGAAAGAAAGAGCACGCTTTTCACCGGAATGGATAGGAGATCCGGCTATGGGAGAAGCAGCAGAGCTGACCGCTTCGAGATTTTCTGTCACAAAAAAAGAACAAGATGACTATGCGCAATTAAGCTGGGAAAGAAGTATAGACGCAATCAAACGTGGTACATATTCTGAAGAAATCGTTTCGATTGACGGACTGAGCATAGATGAAGCAGCCGCGAAAATAAGGCCGATGGCGAAACTGATCCAGCGGGCAAAGCCTGTATTTTCACCGGGAAAAGGATCTGTGACTGCCGCCAATAGCTGCAAAGAAGCAGATGGTGCAGCAGCGGTCGTTGTGATGGAAAGAGTGCTAGCGGAGGCAAATGGGTTTCAGCCAATGCTGCGATATGCCGGAAGTGCTGTTGCGGCAATGCATCCCAATTTTCCAGCTGCTGCGCCGATTGATGCGATGAAGAAACTTCTAGATCAAGAGAAAATCAAGGCAGAAGATGTTGCACTGTTTGAAATCAATGAAGCTTTTGCTCTGAAAATAGCGCTGATTGCTCGTATGCTGGATATTCCTTATGACCGAATCAATAAAAGAGGCGGTGCACTTTGTCTTGGGCATCCATATAGTGCATCGGGCGCTGCGATGATGGTGAGACTATTTTATGAAGCGCGCACCTTACCGAATGGAAGCTATGTCATGGCTGCTATTGGGAGCGGTGGCGGCATTGGTTTAGCCGTATTATGTCAAGTTCTGTCATGACATGCATGAGCAAGTAATTGCCGAACTCCGTCGAATCATGTACTATAAAAGCGAGATGTGAGGAGGGCCATGCATGTTTTCAGAACAAAAGAAACGACCATTTTTCAAAAGGAAAATGGGGATCGTCCTGTTATCTGTTCTTGCTGTCATCATCATTGCAGCATTATCAGGCTTTTTATATGTTAAATCAGCACTTGGACCGGTCGATCAAAAAAGCAAACAAACGATTAATATTCATATTCCTAATGGGACATCTGTCCGTGAGATTGCGGGCATTTTAAAAGAAAATGGGCTCATTTCGAATGACACGATTTTCACTTATTATGCAAAATACAAAAATGCGTCCGGCTTTAAAGCAGGATACTTTCATTTGAAACAAACGATGGACGCAGACACGCTGATTCAAAAGCTGACATCTGGAGGGACAGACTACGCCTTTCAGCTTGTGATTCCAGAAGGAAAACAGCTGTCTGATATTGCGGTAGTTATTGCAAATCAGACGAATTTTTCAGCGAAAGAAGTGGAAGCGAAGCTGGATGATCCTGCGTTTATTCAAACGTTAATGAAAAAATATCCGAAAACGGTGACTTCACAGGTAAATGGCAAACAGGTGAAACATCCGTTAGAAGGTTATTTATTCCCTGCGACGTATCCATTTTATCGTGAGGATGAATCACTCGAAACGATCATTGAAACGATGATTAAACAAACAGATCAATACGTGAAAACGTATGAAAAAGACATGAAAAAGAGAAACATGTCCATACATGATGTGTTAACGATGGCATCACTGATTGAAATGGAAGCAACGGAAAAGACGGATCGCGCTAAAATCTCCAGTGTATTTTATAACCGGTTGAAAAAGGATATGCCGCTTCAAACCGATCCAACCGTTCTCTATGCACTAGGTGAGCATAAATCCCGTGTTTATTACAAAGACCTTAAGGTGAAATCTCCTTATAATACGTATAACAACAAGGGACTGCCGCCTGGACCTATTGCAAATGCTGGCGAATCTTCATGGAAAGCCGCACTGCATCCAGATAAAACAGATTATGTGTACTTCCTTGCGAAGAAAAATGGAGAAGTCGTCTTTACAAAAACGTTAAATGAGCACAACAAAGCGAAAGCCAAATACATCACAGGCAGCAATTAATGTACATGTGAATCGAAAAAGACTGTAGACAATACAAGATTGCCTGCAGTTTTTTTCGTTGGAATATCCAATTTATAGGTTCGCAATTACCACTTCTTTGTGGTAAAATATATCGGGTTGTTTTACTTAGATGAACGAAAGATTGACGAGAAAGAGAGCTGCAACAGGCAGGACTCTTCTTTTTCAGGTCATGAAGGAGCTAGACAAATAATGACTATCGAAGATGATCAAATGAATGATTATATTGAACATTTAATTCACCCAAGTCCTGATGCAATCGCTCAATTAGAGGCATATGCAAAAGAGCATCATGTGCCAATTATGGAAAAGGTGAGCATTGAACTTTTACTGCAGCTGCTGTCGATGAAAAAGCCGAAGAAAATTCTTGAGGTTGGGACAGCGATAGGTTACTCCGCCATTCGAATGGCGACAGCTCTACCAGCTGCTGAAATTTTTACGATTGAGCGAAATGCGAAACGCTATGAAGAAGCGACACGGAACATTGAGGAATTAAAGTTAAAAGAAAGAATACACGTGTTCTTTGGTGATGCCATGGAATCGGCTAAAACAGTCCAAACGATGGCGCCCTATGATGTGATCTTTATTGATGCCGCAAAAGGGCAGTACAAACGTTTTTTTGAGCTGTTTGAACCGATGCTTGCTCATGACGGAATGATTATTACAGACAACGTATTATTCAAAGGCTTAGTGGCAACGAACTATGAAGAAGAAATTGAAGATAAACGAAAAAAACAATTAATTGGAAAAATTGATCGATACAATCAATGGCTTATGTCAAACCCTGATTTCCAAACGTGCATTATTCCAGTGGGAGACGGGATCGCCATTAGTACAAAAAGAGGTGACCAATCATGAAAAAACCAGAATTGCTTGTGACGCCAAGCAAGGTGTCAGACGTACTGCCATTAATCGAGGCGGGAGCTGATGCATTCTTAATAGGCGAACAAACATACGGTATTCGTCTTGCAGGCGAGTTTTCAAGAGAAGATGTGAAACAGACGGTTGAGCTTGCACATGCGCATCACAAAAAAGTGTTTGTGGCGATGAATGCGATTTTTCATAATGATCGTGTGCAGCTGCTTGGAGATTACTTAACCTTTCTCGACGCATTAAACGTAGATGGCGTCGTTTTTGGAGACCCAGCAGTGATCATGGCCGCCAAAGAAACAGGGGTAAGCCTGAATCTCCACTGGAGTACAGAAACGACTGGGACAAACTATTACACTTGTAACTACTGGGGCAGAAAAGGTGCAACGCGTGCTGTTCTTGCCAAAGAACTGAATATGGACAGTGTCATTGACATCAAAGAAAATGCCGAGGTGGAAATCGAAATTCAAGTCCATGGCATGACATGTATGTTTCAATCAAAACGTACGCTCATTGGCAACTACTTTGAATATCAGGGCAAACAAATGGACGTCGAAGGCAGAAATATGGAGGAAGGACTATTCCTTCATGATCAAGAGCGTCAAAACAAATACCCTATTTTCGAGGATGCAAACGGCACTCATATTATGAGTCCAAATGATGTGTGTATGATTGACGAATTAGAGGAATTTGTTGATGCAGGCATTGACTCCTTTAAAATTGACGGAATTTTAAAGTCACTTTCTTATATGACAGAGGTGACGTCTCTATATAGAAAAGCAATTGATTTATTAGCGACTGACAAAGACGCGTATGAAGATCAGAAAGAGGACTGGGTGAAGCGGATTGAAGAGATTCAGCCAGTGAATCGTTCGATTGATACAGGGTTCTTCTTTAAAGAAACGGTTTATTAATATAAGAGGAGGCAGAGGAAATGGCACTATTGAAAGACGGTATTTCTGAAATGATTGACGGGAAACGTGTCATTACAAAAAAACCAGAACTGCTTGCACCAGCAGGAAACTTGGAAAAGCTGAAAATTGCTGTACATTACGGAGCAGACGCGGTCTTTATTGGCGGAAAAGAATTTGGGCTTCGCTCAAATGCCGATAACTTTTCAATTGAAGAAATGGCTGAAGGTGTCGCATTTGCAAACAAATACGGTGCACGAATTTATGTGACGACGAATATCTTTGCCCACAACGAAAACATGGACGGGCTGGAGGAATACCTTCAAGGGATTGAAGGCGCTGGAGTAGCGGGCATTATTGTGGCTGACCCGCTGATCATTGAAACGTGTAAACGTGTCGCACCGAAGCTTGAAGTCCATTTAAGCACACAGCAATCTCTTTCGAACTGGAAAGCTGTTCAGTTTTGGAAGGAAGAAGGGCTTGAGCGTGTGGTGCTGGCTCGCGAGACAAGTGCGCTGGAAATTAGAGAAATGAAAGAAAAGGTCGATATTGAAATTGAAACGTTCATTCACGGTGCGATGTGTATTGCTTACTCTGGCCGCTGCGTGCTCAGTAACCATATGACGGCAAGAGATTCTAACCGCGGGGGCTGCTGCCAGTCCTGCCGCTGGGATTATGATCTTTATAAACTAGAAGGTTCTGAGGAAGCGCCATTATTTGGAGAGGAAGACGCACCATTTGCGATGAGTCCAAAAGACTTAAAGCTTGTCGAATCCATTCCTCAAATGATCGAAATGGGAATTGACAGCTTAAAAATCGAAGGACGGATGAAATCAATTCATTATGTAGCAACTGTCGTGAGTGTGTATCGCAAAGTCATCGACGCCTATTGTGCGGACCCAGACAATTTTGTCATTGAAGAGGAATGGTTAGATGAATTAGATAAATGTGCAAACCGCGATACAGCACCAGCCTTTTTCGAAGGTGTACCAGGTACGGATGAGCAAATGTTTGGTATTCATGGAAAGAAAACGACATTTGATTTCGCAGGTCTCGTTCTTCATTATGATGAAAAAGAACAAATCGTCACATTGCAGCAGCGTAACTTCTTTAAAGCTGGTGACGAAGTCGAATTTTTCGGACCAGAAATTGAGAATTTCACATGCAAAATTGAGACGATTTGGGATGAAAAAGGAAATGAACTAGATGCCGCTCGTCATCCGCTGCAAATCGTCAAATTCAAGCTCGATCAAAAAGTATACCCTAGCAACATGATGAGAAAGGGGAAATAACAGGCACATGAGGAGTAAACCAGTTGTCATTGGAATTGCTGGCGGCTCGGGTTCAGGTAAAACGAGCGTCACCAATTCAATCTATGAAAAATTTAAAGGACATTCCATCCTCATGCTTCAGCAAGATTTATATTACAAAAATCAAAGTCATATGCCATTTGAAGAGCGTCTGCTTACGAACTATGATCATCCGCTCGCATTCGACAATGACCTGATGTTTGAGCATTTGGAACAGCTCTTAAGGTACGAATCCATTGAAAAACCAATATATGATTTCAAGCTCAACACACGTTCAGAAGAGACTGTCCATGTTGAACCAAAGGATGTTATCATCGTTGAAGGCATCTTTGCACTAGAAGACGAACGCCTAAGAGACTTAATGGATATTAAACTGTATGTCGATACAGATGCAGATCTACGCATCATTCGCCGCATTTTACGCGATACGAAAGAAAGAGGCCGTTCAATCGATTCTGTGATTGAACAGTATGTATCTGTTGTCAGACCAATGCATAATCAATTCATTGAACCGACGAAGCGATACGCTGACATCATCATCCCAGAAGGCGGCCAAAACCATGTGGCGATTGACTTAATGGTGACAAAAATTCAAACGATTCTTCAAAGCCGAGCAGAGTAACTGATGTTGAAAAGACCTTTACAATGTAAAGGTCTTTTCAACATCATCCAGCGTGTAGACAAACCCTCGCATTCGGTGTCAGTCCTGTGCGCCGATGCTCACGAATATTAAATTCGCTCCGCTTCTGTGCTCGTCCTTCCTAGAGTGCAAAGGTTTTCTATCACGCTGAAAAGAAGACAAAGAGCTAAAATAAAAACCATTTTAGCCCTTTGTCAACATCATCATAAAGAGAGTAAATACCAATATTTCACTTGTTTCTAAAAGTAGAAGCTGCTTAAATATTTTAAGAAGTAACACTTTGAATGAAAGATTTGATATGATAGGAAAACAATGATGTGAAATAGATGTAGAAAAATGTCGTTTTCAAGCTGAATATTGAAGTGGTTTCGATTTTGTAAAAGTATATTAAAAAAACGACAAACAAACCATCACAAATTTTCAAACAATTCTTGATCAAAAAGCAATTATGTAATAATATAGCATAGACATATCGTACACTGACCATATTATGTATTGGGAAGATGGAGAATGGATAAGCTATTCTTCTACATATGATCGAAATGGCGAACGAGGTACAGGAGCTTCCTGTGCCTTTCCACAGTTTGTGCGATGAAGATAGATCATCTTTGGGCCACTGAGAGTGGTTCTGTCTGAAAAAAGGCATAATAGTTGCATCTAAAAGGGACGCCATGTAAGATGGACTTTTACAAATATGGGACAGAAGGAATGAGGGCATGAAGAAGTCCTCATTCTTGTATATTTCAGTCGTCACTCACGTGCAGAAAGTATGTATGATGAGGATTAATAGAAGGAGTGAATGATTCATGGCACAAGAGAAAGTATTTCCAATGACAGAAGAAGGAAAACGAAAATTAGAAGAAGAGCTTGAACATTTGAAAACGGTTAAACGTAAAGAGGTTGTAGAGCGAATTAAAATTGCTAGAAGCTTTGGAGACCTCTCTGAAAACTCGGAATATGATTCTGCTAAAGAAGAGCAAGCGTTTGTAGAAGGGCGTATCACTACGCTTGATAATATGATTCGCAATGCCAAAATTATCGAAGATGAAGGAAACTCAAATATTGTCTCACTTGGTAAAACAGTCACTTTCGTTGAATTACCAGACGGAGAAGAAGAGTCTTACACAATCGTCGGAAGTGCAGAAGCTGATCCGTTCGAAGGAAAGATTTCAAACGATTCACCAATTGCAAAAAGCCTGTTAGGCAAACAAGTAGACGACAAAGTAACCGTTCAAACACCTGGCGGAGAAATGTTCGTCCAAATTGTAAAAATTTCATAATTACGTTTATACGATAAACACCTCGTCCACAATAGGGACGAGGTGTTTTTATGCGCAAAAAACGTAGAATTCAATGGACAGGTGCTGTTATTTTTATGCTGCTGCTTGGTCTTCTCATCAGACTGGCAGAAATTCAACTGTTTTTCACAGAATCTTTTTCAAAGCTTGATATCAATTTAATACAAGAAAGTGTCAAACAGCGTACAGAAGAAGTGGTCATTTCAGATGGCCGCGGTGAATTTTTAGATCGAAACGGCGAGGCGCTTCTCACAAAAGAACAGCCTGCAGTGATCTTATTTCCTTTCCTGCAATATGATCTTCCTCATTTAAAACAAACCGCCTCTATTCTTGAGATGGAAGAAGATGAACTCAAAAAACAGCTGACAGAAACCAAAAAACCTCTCATTCTCAAAGATGACATCACGAAAAAAAAGCTGAAAGACATCAATGATATGAAATATTCAGGTGTGTACGGCGTATATATGAAAGAGAAGGACAAAAAAAGACTTGCCCTCCACACATTAGGCTTCACGAGTGAAAATCCAGAATTGCTCAGAAAGCGTTATCCTGACAAAAAAGAGCTTTCCATCCGTACAGAAATCGGCACTTTTGGGCTGGAAAGTACCTTTGACGAATTTCTATTACCCGAGCAAGACACAAAATTGTTATATCATGTGGACGGAAGGGGAAACCCTTTGTTTGGGATGGACGTCAAATATACAGCAGAGGCTCATTCATTTTATCCTCTTCAAGTTCAAACAACAATTGATGAAAACATGCAAGCTGAAATGGAGAAAGTTCTGAAAGACCAAGGCGTCGAAAAAGGCGGGGCCGTTCTGCTCGACATTGAAAGCAGCAGTGTGCTGGCGATGGCAAGTACGCCAAACGTCACAAGCAAAAACCGGCATGAAGCAAGAAATTACATGCTGACTGCCATGGCACCAGGTTCTGTCTTTAAAACCGCTGTACTTGCCGCAGCAATCGAAAAAAACCTCGACCAGCCACAAACGATGTATGACTGTCGAAAGAATTTATATGGAGAGCCAGAAGGAACGCAGGAAGTGCTGAATCTGTCTGAGAGCTTTTCGCAGAGCTGTAATTATACCTTTGCAACACTTGCTGACAAGCTGATCCAAACAGATGATCAAATCATCGAAAAGACGGCTGCAAAGCTTGGACTCATTGATCGAGCTGGCTGGGAAGGGGATGTCTATCATAAGCAGCATTTCAAACAGTTTGATCGTGAAGAAACCGGCAATGTGTGGGGGGATAAAAGAGACAAGCATGTCAAAAAAGCCATTGCTCAAACCGCAATAGGGCAAAAAAATGTCAAAACGACTCCTTTGCAAATGGCCAATATGATGGCGTCGATTGCGAGAGGCGGAGAACGAAAAGAAGTGAAAATCGCTGAAAAAGTGCTGTATCAAAACGGAACAACGATGTTAACCTTTCAAAACAAACGACCAGAAGGAGGCAGTATTGACCGCTATACAGCTCAAAAGCTGCAAAAGTACTTAAGGCAGGTGGTGACATCTGACAAAGGAACAGGAAGAAGGTTTCAAGACCTTCCATTTGATGTGGCGGGGAAATCAGGCACTGCCCAAACCGGCAGTAAAGATAAAAAGGGGAATCCGCTTTATCATAAATGGTTTGCTGGATACTTTCCGGTGGAAAAACCAAAATACGCCCTAGTCGTTGTTCACCTTGATGAGGCAAGTGGCCGGGCTAAGACAAATGATGCGTTTTATGATATTGTAAAAAAGGTCAACGAAATTGAAAAGAAACAGACATAGAACATTCCTTCATGTCATGTTAGAATAGTAACGACTTAGGGAACAGAGGCAAAGGAGTGCAGAGATTTTGAGTAGAAATTCTCGATTTGAACATCGTGATAAGCGCAGAAAGGCCAATATGGTGCTTAACATATTAATTGGTATCGTTGTGGTGCTTATTTTGGTTGTCGCAACGAGTTTATTAATTTTTAATAAACCGAAAGACATAGATGTTGCGAAAGAACCATCAAAAACGGCGCCTGCAACAAGTGAAAACAAACAAAAATCAGATGAAGATGTGAAAGATCAAAAGAAAGACACATCCGATGATTCAGATGCAACAAAAGATGACTCATCTGATCAAGACGACGATACGAAGAAGTCAGATGATGAAAAAGAGCCTAATAAAGATGCGTTAAAAGATGCCAAAGAAACAGATGGCGGCAAAACGAGTGACGTAGACAAAACATACGAAAGCGATGACTGGGAGCCCGTAGGAACAGAGCAATCCGGTTCACATACAGCAACCTATGATTCTAACTCAAAAGACTGGAAAGAAATGATGAAAGCCATGTCCTATGCGACGGGAATTTCAGAAGATCAAATGACAGTTATTTGGTTAGGAAATAACGGAGGCCCTCAAGATGCAAAGGGAACCATCCGTGACAAATCAACAGGCGAACGCTACCGCGTGGAAATCACATGGGTAGATGAAAAAGGCTGGAAACCTGTAAAGGTTGAAAAATTAAAATAAACATAAAAAAGATAGCAGCCACGCTATCTTTTAGATTGATGACAAAGGGCTAAAATGATTTCATTTTAGCCCTTTGTTTTCATTATAGCTCAGCGTGAGAGAAAACCTTTGCGACTCGTACCGGAGCGAATTGAAGATTCGTGAGCACCTGCACGCAGGACTGACACAGAATGCGAGGGTTTGTCTCCACGCTGTAAGATAGCAGTCATGCTATCTTTTTTATTCAGATATTCGCCTTAAAATGAACAACCGCTGTATACAAAATCCGGTCATCGATCACAGTCGTTTGATGACTGACAGAATGAACGGTCAGCAGAATTGCCTGATTATGTTCAATTTGTTTTTGGATCTTTTGTTCAAGTTCTTTTAAAGACGATGTTTCAAAGAATTCAATTTTATCCTTTAGAAAATCCAACTGAAAATCCATTTGATTCACCTCTCCATACTCTTCATTCATCTTAATCTCTCTCCTCTAAAAGAGCAAATATTTTTCTACCCCTCCCAGTATTTTTTAGTAGGAAAGAAACTGAAGATGTGGTAGGATAGGAACTGTTCGACGAATTAAAACATACTATACGCATAGGAATAAATAGATAAAGTGGAGGGAAAGAAAATGGGACGTGAGTTTCTTTCTGTATTTGATCATTGGGCTGACTCTTATGACGACACGGTAAGTGGTCATGATGAGCAGTATGAAGAAGTGTTTCGCCGGTATCCGTTTATTTTAAAAGAAATTGTTCGCCGTGCAGGTCAAGATGTTCTTGAGTTTGGAAGTGGCACGGGGAATTTAACAGCGGCACTGCTCGCAGCTGATAAGAACGTGTTTGGTGTTGAACCATCAGACGCCATGAAGAAAGCGGCTCTTCAAAAGGGTATACCCGATGTGTTTCATGATGGGGATTTTTTATCATTTCCAGCGGCGCCATTTGAGCCTGATACAATTGTCAGTTCATATGCTTTCCACCATTTAACGGACGAAGAAAAAAAACAAGCCATTCACACCTATAGCAACATCCTTCACTCAGATGGTAAAATAGTCTTTGCTGATACAATGTTTCAAAATCAAGCAGCACATCAAGCTGAAATTGACAAAGCGAAAGCGGCAGGATTCGATCAGCTTGCTGAGGATTTAGAAACGGAATATTATCCATCCATCGATGTGCTAAAGCAAATCTTTGAAGAAGAAGGTTTTAGTACGTCCTTTCATCAAATGAATGATTTTGTTTGGATCGTAGAAGCGAAGAAAAGGGAATGAAAGGATGTTTTGATTTGAAAATCGCAGTCATAGGTGCAATGGAAGAAGAAGTGACGATATTAAGAGATCAACTAAAGAATGCTACACAAGAAAACATCGCTGGGTGTGAATTCACAACAGGTGTTTATGAAGATAAAGAAGTGATTTTATTAAAATCAGGGATTGGAAAAGTGAATGCAGCGGTTAGCACAACACTTCTGCTTGACCGCTTTCAGCCGGATTATGTGATCAATACAGGATCAGCTGGCGGTTTCCATCACACATTAAATGTAGGGGATATTGTCATCTCTACTGATGTTAGACATCATGATGTGGATGTCACGATCTTTAATTACGAATACGGACAAGTACCAGGATTGCCAGCTGCTTTTGTTGCAGACGAAAAGCTTGTGAAGCTGGCAGAGGAATCGGCTTTAGAGATCGATCATATTCAAGTGGCAAAAGGTACGATTGCAACTGGAGATTCGTTTATGAATGATCCGGGTCGTGTAGCGTTTGTGAGAGAGAAGTTTCCAGAGCTATATGCGGTGGAAATGGAAGCCGCAGCCGTTGCACAAGTTTGCCAGCTCTTTGGAACGCCATTTGTTGTCGTTCGAGCGCTATCTGATATTGCAGGGAAAGAATCCAATGTCTCATTTGATCAATTTCTTGAGCAAGCAGCGATTCACTCAACCGACCTTGTCTTGCGTATGATAAAGCAAACTCAATAAAAGAAGGGGATTCCCCCTTCTTTTCCATACAAAGGAAGGGAATCATATGGCTGTCATACAGGATATTACAGAATTAATTGGCCGCACACCGCTTTTAAAACTGTCAGGAATCGGCATCCCGGAAGGTGTAGAGGTATATGCAAAGCTTGAAATGATGAATCCGGGTGGAAGTATTAAAGATCGTTTAGGTGATATGCTCATAAGAGAAGCATTGGCATCTGGCAAATTGCGCCCTGGCGGAACCATCATTGAAGCAACTGCTGGAAACACAGGAATTGGGCTTGCCCTCAGTGCAAGAAAGCATCAATTGCGGACCATTTTTTGCGTACCAGAACATTTTAGTCAAGAAAAACAACAGCTCATGAAGGCGCTCGGTGCAGACATTATTCATACACCAAGAAAAGAGGGCATGAAGGGTGCGATTGATCGAGCCCTTGAACTAGAGGCAAGCCTTGACAATGCCTATTGCGTTTTACAATTTAAAAACCAAGTAAATCCATTGACTTACTATAAAACGCTTGGTCCAGAATTATGGTCCGACCTGCAAGGAAACATCGATGTATTCGTGGCAGGAGCGGGATCTGGCGGGACTTTTCAAGGGTGTGCTGCCTATTTAAAAGAGCAGCATCCTGCGTTAAAAACAGTTGTTGTCGAACCTGAAGGATCGATTTTAAATGGAGGAGATCCGGGTCCGCATAGAACGGAAGGAATCGGCCTTGAATTTATCCCAGATTATATGGAATCTGCTTTATTCGATGAGATATATACCGTCAGTGATGATGATGCTTTCCAAATGGTGAAAGAAGCTGCTGAAAAAGAAGGCGTTCTCATCGGGAGTTCTTCGGGTGCCGCGTTATTTGCCGCTTTAGAAGAAGCGAAGAAGGCAGCACCTGGGACAGTCATCGTCACCATTTTTCCTGACAGCAGTGAACGGTATTTAAGTAAAGGCATTTATGAGGGAGGAAAATAAAATGAAACCAAAAACAATGATGATACACAGTGGAACAACTGGTGATGAAAAAACGGGCGCTGTGTCTGTACCTATATACCAAGTGAGCACATATAAGCAGCCGAAAGCAGGCGAACATACAGGATATGAATATTCAAGAACAGCGAATCCAACAAGAACGGCACTAGAAACCGTCATTCGTGACCTTGAAGGAGGAGCAAACGGCTACGCATTTGGTTCAGGAATGGCTGCCATTACGGCAGTGATGATGCTGTTTAACAGCGGAGATCATATTGTCCTGACAGATGACGTATACGGCGGAACCTACCGCGTCATCACAAAGGTACTCAACCGTATTGGCATTCAAGCGACCTTTGTTGACACAAGTGATCCTGAAGCAGTGAAAAAGGCAATTTTACCTGAAACAAAAGCGGTTTACATTGAATCACCAACCAATCCTTTACTGAAAATGACTGATCTCAAAGCGATCGGCCAATTGACAAAAGAAGCTAACATTTTAATGATTGTTGATAATACATTTTTCACACCTTATTTCCAAAGGCCGATTGAATATGGGGCGGACATCGTTCTGCATAGTGCCACTAAATATTTAGGCGGTCACAGTGATGTCGTAGGTGGGCTTGTTGTAACAGCGACGGAAGAGCTTGGGGAAGAACTGCATTTTGTTCAAAATTCTACTGGTGGAATTCTTGGACCGCAGGATTCATGGCTTCTCATGAGAGGAATCAAAACGCTTGGACTAAGAATGGAAGCACATCAGCAAAATGCACAGAAAATCGCTGAGTTTTTAGAACAACATCCAGCAGTCACACGTGTTTATTACCCAGGTCTTGATGCTCACCATGGACATGAACTTGCAAAAACGCAAGCATCAGGATACGGCGGCATGATCTCTTTTGATATTGGAAAAGAAGAACATGTCGATGTGTTTTTAAGTCAGCTTAAACTGTTTACGATCGCAGAAAGCCTTGGAGCGGTTGAAAGCTTAATCTCTGTTCCTGCTCGAATGACTCATGCGTCCATTCCAAAAGACCGCCGCGAGGAGCTTGGCATCACTGATGGGTTAATTCGTATATCCGTCGGGATTGAAGATGTGGATGATTTACTGAATGATATGAAGCAGGGACTAAACGCACTAGTGAATGGATAGATTTACATGCCACTACCTTTCTTTTACTATGTTAAGCTATCAATAGACATGTTAAACAGGAAGGTGATTCAAGTGAAGAAAAAGTGGAGTGGTTTAGTGACAGATTACAAGCAGTACGCTTTTATTTTGCTTGCTGTCAGCACCTTTTTATATATTGGTACGATCATACCAAACCAACACATCGAAGCATCTCCAAAAATGCTGATGATGGGAATTGATTGTGTTTTCTTATTAGCAGCTTTTCTTTGTGTGAGACGCGCGATCTTTTTTCAAAAGAAACTGCAAGAACTAGATGAAGATTAATTCGAAAAGTCTCCTCATTTACGTGAGGAGGCTTTTTTGATTGTATTGGACAATCGGACAAGAATAAATGTAGAAATTTAGTCAAACACACAAAAATCATCTTTTTTACTAAAAACAGGTTTACAAAATGGTGCTTGCTGGATATACTAACAAAGTAATTAAAAACGTAAAGGAGGCTGAAGAATATGTTATTCGTTTCTATTGTCATCAAATCAACAAATAATTTCATCATGTCATCAGCCTGTGGAAGAGCTCGTGTCCTTCCTTTACCTTATACGGTGCACACGCTTCAAAACTGTTAAAGTAAACGAGGATTTTACGTATCATCCATTGCAGGTTGGAAGACACTGTCTTTTGATCTGCATTTTTGTGTGCCCGCAGGTCAACTGACAAAGAAGATCTGCGGGTTATTTCGCGTGCTGCGAACTGAAGGGAGGTGAGCGTATATGACAATCCATTTATTTTTTATCACATTGACGATCCGACGAAAATACAAAGACATTGAAACAGTTCTTTATGAACAACAAGTCGAAACATTTTATGAAGAAATGAAGCAGAAACAACTAGAGTATATGAACTAAAATACGAAAAGAAAAATGCGAAAAGGAGGAGATTGACATGTTTATGATGCTTGCAATGCTTGATTGTTATACTATGGAGAAGGACCAGGTTTAGACACGCTCCACATCGATCATCTGCACATATGATATCCGTAAAAGGAGATTGTGAGGTGATCAACGAATGTCGATGTCACCATATATGAGGTTTCCGTCAGTGGGGCACGGGTATACATCCATTCCGCATTCCTTAAAGCATGGATACGGTAATCCGTACCGAATGCAAAGAGAGCAAGAGGAAATGCTCAGACAATATATGTATCAGTACCGAGCTTATTGGTATTAAAGAAAAGGAGCAGGAAACGTTATCGTTTCCTGCTCCTTTTACATTAGCAAATCCAACTTGCACCGATGATGATCAACAAAATGAACAGTACAACAAGCAATGCGAATCCGCCTGCAAAACCGCCACCGTAACCACCGCAGCCTTCAGAATAACCGCCACCAAAGCCCATAATCTAGCACCACCTTTATCTAATCAAGATACATTCATAAAATATGCAGCTCATGCAGGAAACGAAATCAATCTGAGCACAATTAATGAAAACGCCTATTCGGATTAAATTTTTTAAAGTTCTGCGAAACATTTTCTGAAAAGATGCCGTCTAATCAATAACAAATAATTAGGACTAGGTCTTAAACTTTGTTAGGCGTGAGCCGATATGAAAAGTAAGAAAATTCGTAAATAGTTTTATTTACTGGTGCAAAGCAGGTGTTAACATTGATTCAAAGCTGGATTGGAAAACAAATGAGGGAACCAAAAGGCTTGTTCTCAAAATGGGTTGCCCGCTATATGGAAAAAAATCATCATAATATCAATGAATGGACGATTCAACTCTTAAATATACAAGAAAATGACCGGATTTTAGAAATCGGTACTGGAAGAGGCATGACATTATCGAAGGTAGCAGAGAAACTTGATCGCGGTAAAGTATATGGAGTGGATGCCTCTCGTCATATGATCAAATATGCAAAAAGAAAACATAAGAAGCTTGTGGAACAGGATAAAGCCGTCGTGACTCTTGGTAAAGCCGAGCATTTACCTTTTGAAGACAGATCATTCAATAAATTATTTACTGTGCAGACCATTTATTACTTGAAGGATATTGAGCAAGTCATGAAGGAAGTGTACCGTGTTCTTCAAGTGGATGGAGAAGTATTCTTATCTTTCCAACAGCAGGAACTGATGAAGGAACAAAAGCGGTCACAATCTTTTTCATCGTATAGTGAACAAGAGATTAGCCGCCTATTTTCAGCGTATCACTTCAGAGAAGTTTCGGTTTATCACTATGATACATACATCTGTATCAAAGCGTTAAAATGATGAAAATATTTCCCAGGTAATGAACAAGCATTCTAAAAGAGGCTCTTCATGAGAGGAGCTTCTTTGCGTGTAATTGAATCATGTTTGAACGAATTAAAAAAAGTCTCTTCATCGAAGAGACTTTTGTATATGATGTAGGCGCCAGCCAGGTGTGTAAGGAATGATAGTATATATAAGGAATTTGTTTGTCGATTAAGGATACCTGTCTGGCTTATTTCTTATATCGACACCGTTCTTCAAAAGTTTAGCTTTTTTTTCAATATTTTCTTTTTTATTTGACTGGAAGATACATTTTTCTCTCCGTGATAGACATATTTCGCTTTTTTTTTATCAATTGTGCCATTTGGAGCAGGGAATTGCTTCATAAATAGAGAAAATTGTAGAGACTTCATTTTTAAACAAAAAGGGAGGAATGGAAACATGTCGGGAAACAAAGGTGTCGTTTATAAAGGAGCAGGAAATGTAGCAGTTGAGGATATTGGATACCCTGATTTGATTTTAAGAGATGGCCCGGGTGTACCGAAAGCCAATGTGGGGCGTAAATGTGAGCATGGCGTCATTTTAAAAGTAGTGACGACGAATATTTGCGGAAGTGACCAGCACATGGTGAGAGGTCGTACGACTGCGCCTGCAGGACTAGTCCTTGGTCATGAAATTACAGGTGAAGTCGTTGAGGTTGGACGAGATGTGGAGTTTATTCAAAAAGGAGACCTTGTGTCTGTTCCCTTTAATATTGCTTGCGGACGATGCGTCATGTGTAAGGAACAAAAAACCCATGTGTGCTTAAATGTAAACCCGGACCGTCCAGGCTCTGCCTATGGATATGTCGATATGGGCGGATGGGTTGGCGGCCAATCCGAGTACGTCATGGTGCCGTATGCAGATTTCCAGCTGCTGAAATTTCCAGACAAAGATCAAGCGATGGAAAAAATACTTGATCTGACGATGCTTTCCGATATTTTCCCGACAGGTTTTCACGGTGCTTATACGGCTGGAGTAAAGCCTGGTTCAACCGTATATATAGCCGGTGCAGGGCCAGTAGGTCTTGCCGCAGCGCATTCCGCTCAGCTTCTTGGCGCTTCTACGGTCATTGTCGGTGATTTGAATGAACAAAGGCTGGAGCAGGCCAGAAGCTTTGGCTGTGAGACGATCAATTTAAGAAAACATGATCGAATCGGCGAACAAATCACCAATATCTTAGGAGAGCCAGAAGTAGACTGTGCCGTCGATTGTGTCGGCTTTGAGGCTTCAGGTCATGGAGATCAAGGAGAAGCGCCTGCAACCGTTTTAAATACAATTATGGATATTACCAAAGTTGGCGGTAAACTTGGAATCCCAGGGCTTTACGTCACAGAAGACCCAGGTGCAGTGGATGCTGATGCAAAAGTTGGATCACTGAAAGTGCGAATTGGACTCGGCTGGGCAAAAGCCCATACCTTTGTGACAGGCCAAACCCCTGTCATGCAATATCACCGCAGTCTAATGAAATCCATTTTAAGCGGAAGAGCACAAATTGCCAAAGCCGTGAATGCGACCGTCATTAACCTTGATCAAGCCCCTCAAGGATACAGCGACTTTGATTCGGGTGTGGCGAAGAAATTTGTCATTGACCCGCATGGGATGATTTCTAAATAATGAATCAATGAGAATAATCGAAAAAACTTACGGGAGAGTGTATCCTGTAAGTTTTTTTGTGTTCTATTTTAAAATGACCTGTACTATTCTCTTGCAATACATCTCATGTTAAAATATATAAATTGGAAAAATTGTTCTATAGTTGAAGTTCATACCAGATAATTCAATTGATATTAAATGACTAGGGAGAGGTATTGATTGCTAAACGTACACAACATCAAGAAATATTATAAAGATAAACAGGTATTAAAAGAGATAACCTTTCACTTAAAAAAAGGAGAATCTTTTGGACTATTAGGTCCGAATGGTGCGGGAAAATCCACATTGATTGGCATCTTGACAGGGCTGATTCATGCCACAAGCGGCACCATAACGATTGAAGGTATAGATTTAAAAAAAGAAACAAAAAAAGCGCAGCAAATGATAGGAATTGTTCCGCAAGAGATCGCTTTATATTTACATTTGACAGCAAAAGAAAATTTAATGTTTTGGGGGAGAATGTATGGACTCAAAGGAAAAGAGTTGAAAAGCAGAGTACAAGAAACACTTGAGCTAATTGGTCTTAAAGATAGAGCAAATGATCAAGTAAAAGTATTCTCTGGAGGAATGAAAAGAAGAGTGAATATCGGCTGTGCGATATTACATCAACCGAAACTATTAATCATGGATGAGCCAACTGTAGGCATAGATCCCCAATCTAGAAATCATATATTAGAAACAGTTAAGACATTAAATGGAGAAGGAATGACCATTATATATACTAGTCATTACATGGAAGAAGTCGAATTTTTATGTGAAAGAATGGCCATTATGGATCATGGGTCTATCATCGCTTTAGGGGATCAGCATGAATTAAGTGAGCTTGTCGGAAATCAAAGAGAAATTGTTTTGACCATAAAATATGAACATGGACAAAATGATATAGATCGAGTGCGTCAATTCATACATGAAGTCGACCCTTTAAAGGAAATCGTCGTTCAAGGAAATCAAATAAAAATATTTGATCAACATCCTCAGCAATTATTAAGCCATCTCATTCAAGGTGTGACCGCATTAAATATTCAAATTATTTCAACAGAAATCGTAGAACCAAATTTAGAAAATGTCTTTTTGTATTTAACTAGTAAAAATTTGAGGGATTAGACTGTTTAGAGGTGAACACATGAGCATCTGGGTTGTACTAAAAGATCTATTATTGTTTTGTAGAGATAAGAAAAGCTTTTTTACACTTTTTTTTATGCCTATTATATTGATTGCTATTTTAGGTGCAGCATTTGGAGAGAATATGAAGCAAGAAAGTGAAGTCAGCATCAATTCATTTCGTGTAGGAGTTACAAATCAAGATAAGTCCGCTACAAGTAAAATGTTTCTATCGACATTGTCCAAGAGTGGGCTCAGTGACATCATTGATGTGAAGGTCATCTCGAAAGATCAGCTAGAGAAAGATTTAAATAATAGAGAAATCAAAGTGGGAATCATCATCAAGCCGAATTTTGAAAAAAGCCTATTAAATCACCATCATGTGCAATTGAATATTTTGAAAGGGCCTAATGCAAACTTACAGGAAATGGTTCTAGAAAATGTGGTTTTGCAATTCTTTCAAAATTATCATATGAATCGTATTCTGGTGCCGTTGAATCAAGGTGAAAAAGTGGAAATCGTGTCTGATCAAATGAAAAAAGAACTGGTGAACGAGAGGAATATCCATATCAACAGCCAGCCGATTACGTCTTTCCAATACTACGCAGGCGGGATGGGTGTGCTTTTTTTATTAATGACTGTTGTTTTCTTAGTTGGAAGTATGATAGAGGAAAAAGAGGAAGAGGTTTATAAAAGGTTAGTTGTATCAAAATTAAGCAATACTAGTTACATCGTTGGGAAGTTATTGGGTATTGTTTTGATGAGTATGATTCAACTTGCGGTCATTATTTTATTTACTAGCTTTGTCTTTAAGGTGAACTGGGGAGAGCCTTTTACTGTTGTTATGATCGGATGTAGTTTTATATTAAATGCTGCGGGTTTCGGGGTGCTGATTGGTTCTTTTATCAATAGAGAAAAAACGTTTAACAGTGTGGGGATTTTAGGAACTCAAGTGTTAGCTGCTTTAGGTGGGAGTATGGTTCCCTTATACTTATTTCCACAATGGTTGATCAACATAAGCTATTTCTTGCCTAATTCTCTTGCACTTCAAATGTTTTTGAAAAGTATGGCAGGTGCTGATTTTAGTGAAATTCAAAGCGGGTTTATACTAAGCTGCGGGATGGGACTAGTTTTCTTCATCACTGCTTTAATTAGAATGTCTTTTGAAAGGAAGCAACGCTATGCATAAAATATCAGCCATTATTGCTTTAAAGCTAAAAGAAACATTAAAGTCCCCATTGACGCTCATTTTTTTATTTGTTATGCCAATTGTATTTAGTTTTATCTTTGGAAGTACCGCATCTGATACAAAGAATCCTACAGTTGCTTTTATTCTAGAGCATAGTGATGGTAAACTGAATCAAGAAATTTTTCATATCCTTGAAAAGAACACTAAATTTCATTGGATAAAGACGACTGAAAGCGAAGCAAAAGATTTAGTTTATGATGAAAAGGCAATTGCGTCAGTTAAAGTCGCAAGCCAATTAAAGAGCCATTTAAAAGAAAATAAAGAGATTTTTGATGTGACAGTTTATAAGAAAACTGAGGAATATGCAGTCTTATCTCCTTATCTAAAAGAGACAGCGGCCATCATTTATCAAATCAATCAGGGTGTGAAAGAGCAGAAAAGTGTTTCTCTCACCAATGCTTTAAACGAGTTAAATGAATCTGGCACCATTTCATTGGTTGAAAAAAATCAAGATGGTGAGGCAACCCAGCAGCCAAATTTAATACCGCTTGGCTTTACTATTATGTTTATGATGTTTGCGATCTCAAGCTCAGCGTCATCTATCCATTTGGAATATAAAGATTATACATGGCAAAGATTGCTTTCAAGTCCCATCCAGAAAATATCTGTGCTATTGGGCTATTTCATAGCTTATTTTCTTCTTGGATGGATACAACTGGGTGTCCTTCTGACCATCTTATCAATATTCTTCAATGTATACTTAGGAAACTTTATGCTTATTTTAGTGTTTGGCTCATTCGTTATTGGTCTTGTTGTGAGTTTAGGTTTTATGATTGCAACCTTATCTCATACAAAAAAGCAAGCTGAAGTATTTAGTGCCATTATCATTGTAGGAACTTGCATGCTAGGCGGTATTTATTGGCCATTAGATATCGTTCCAGACATTATGAAGAAGGTCTCGTTGGCTATACCGCAAACATGGATGATGTCTGGTTTTGGTGAGATTATGAGCGGTACTGTCAATCACACTATCTTATTATTAGACATAACAGTTTTAGCTGCTTTTACGATTGTCTTTATGGTGATTGGTTTGAAAAATATCCGATCCTATTAATCTCTTTCCATGAAATTACTTTTATCTTTTAGAAAGCTTAAGCCCCTCTATATAGCTATAGAGGGCTTTTGTATACAATAACTCTTCAGTATTTTCTGGAGGCGGGGCAATGAAAGAAATAGAAAAATGCTCATATTACCCTACCCGTTTAGAAGGATATAATCCTCTGTTAAATCCACAAATGCTTTTAAAGCAGGGGACATCCATTTGTTTTTATGCCAAAATAGTTGAATTTTTGTTGAGAAACAGGGTTCCATCCAATTGATTTTGATGATATTGCCTTCTGAAATTTCTCTTTTCACAGAAATTTCAGGAAGTACAGCGGTCCCTAAGCCAGCCATTACACATTTTTTTATGGCTTCTACATCTGCTAATTCTAGTTTACTTCTCGGTTTTGCTCCCGCCTGTGTTAATGAATGTTCAAAGGCGTATCGATAATCACAGTCTTCAGTTAACAACAATCTTTGCTCGTTTAAATCAATTGGATATACTTTTTGTTTTTTGCTCAAAGGATTTGTTGGACAGCATACAATGGCCATCGGTTCATCTTTTAATTCTTTTACAAGTAAATGTGAGGATACTACAGGATTCATGGATAATAAGGCGACATCAATTTGTCCTTCTAGTAATAGATTTAAAACATCCTTTTCCGCTATTCCTGGGCGGAAGATCAGTTCGACTTTTGGATACTTTGTTTGAAAGTCCGTTAAAATATGAGGAAGCCGGTAGGTGCATTGTGTTTCAGATGCACATATTCTCAAAATGCCGCTTGGCTCATTCATTCCGCCAACAGCCTCTAATGCTTCCCCTGTTAAGCCTAAAATTTTATCCGTATAATGTTGAAATTGTTTGCCAGCTTCTGTTAAGATCACCCTTTTTCCAAGCCTTTCAAATAGAGGGGTTCCTAGCTCTTCTTCCAATGCAACAATATTTGCTGTGATGCTAGATTGAGCATAACCAAGCATTTGTGCAGTTTTTGTAAAGTTTAATACTTTTGATGCTGTTTGGAACATCATCAGTTGTTTGATCTCCAACTTCAAGCCTCCCTAAATCGGACGAGCCGATTGATATCATCAGAAAACCTCTATAGATTGATCATAACATTTTTACTATCATAAAAGTAAGCGCTTGCAAGTTGTATTATTTCAAATATTCAGATTTGCAAAGGGGAGATGGCTTTGTTTGAAGTGATTGTCAATTCAGTGAATGATTTTTTATGGACATATATTTTAGTAGTCATGTTAATCGGCATAGGAATTTACTTTACAGTGAGAATGAAATTTATGCAAATTGTCTTACTAAAAGAGATTTTCCGTTCTATTTTTGAAAAAGCGCCCAAAACCAAAAAGGGAAGTCATGAAATTTCCTCTATGCAAGCTTTTTTTATTGGAGCTGCTACAAGAATTGGTACTGGAAATATGGCAGGCGTAGCCATTGCCATCACAGTGGGCGGTCCAGGAGCTATTTTTTGGATGTGGTTTGCGGCCGTTTTAGGGGGGGCTTCTGCGTTTGTTGAAAGTACACTAGCTCAAATCTATAAGATTAGAACAAATGATGGATTTAAAGGGGGACCAGGCTACTATATTCAAAAGCAATTCGGAATGAAGTGGCCAAGCAGGATTTTTGCCTTTTCTGTTATTCTTAGTTTCGGCTTAATTTTTAACGCTGTACAAACGAATACAATTACAAATGCCTTTCAATATTCATTTGGGATCAGCCCAATTGCCATGGGGCTATTTGTCACAATTTTTACTGCTTGCATCATTTTTGGTGGTGTCAAGCGAATCGCTAATTTTACACAAATCATTGTGCCAATTATGTCGGCATTTTATATCATTTTAGCACTTTATGTGATTGTCACAAATATCGGTGCTGTACCCGCGGCATTAACAAGTATTATGAAAAGTGCGTTTGGGTTAGAGCAAATCGTTGGAGGCGGGATTGGTGCTGCGATAATGAACGGTGTAAAACGTGGGCTCTTTTCCAATGAAGCAGGAATGGGAAGTGCTCCAAATGCCGCTGCTGCCGCTAATGTTTCGCATCCAGTAAAACAAGGGTTTGTTCAATTATTAGGTGTATTTTTTGATACATTAGTTGTTTGTAGCTGTACTGCCTTTATTATTATGCTATCGACAGTAGAAACAGCAGGTGAATTATCTGGTATCGAAATTACACAAGCAGCAATGGCACAGCATTTTGGATCTTGGGCTAGTATTTTCTTAGCATTTGCTATATTTACTTTTGCTTTTAGTTCTATTGTAGGTGGCTACTATTATGGTGAAGCCAATATCGGTTTTATCCATAACAGTGTAACAGCGCTATTGATGTATCGAATTATGGTATTAATGATGATCATGTTTGGGGCTGTGGCCAACATACAAATCGTTTGGACTTTGGCCGACTTGTCGATGGCCATTATGGCAATTGTCAACTTGATTGCGATTGTAATTCTAGGCAAGTTCGCTTTTGCCGCTTTGGATGATTACATTCAACAAAGATTGTTAGGCAAAGATCCTGTCTTTTATGCATCTAGCATACCAGGTTTAAAAGAAATAGAATGGTGGGGAGCAGAAAAACAAACTGCTAACTCCATAAACACAAATGAAGGAGTAGAAAAATCATGATGAATTTTGAATATCATTGCGAAACAAAAATGATGATGGGGACTGGTCAATCAAAAGAAATCGGATCTATAGTAGAAGATATTGTATTGCCGGGTGCCACAGTTATGCTGGTGACGGACTCTGGTGTGAAGAGCGCAGGGCTCGTTCAGCCTATTGAAGCGTATTTGCAGGAAGCTGGTTATTCTGTCGTTGTATTTGATCAAGTATCTCCAAATCCTAGAGATAGTGAATGTCTAGCTGGTGCAGAGCTCTTTAGAAAAGAACAAGTATCAGCGGTCATTGCGATTGGTGGCGGAAGTCCAATGGATACGGCGAAAGCGATTGCTTTATTAGGTCCAAATGGCGGCATTCCTGAAGATTATATATCAGGGAAGAAGGCGTATGCTAATCTATCTCCATTAATTTGTATCCCAACAACGGCTGGTACCGGCTCTGAGGTGACCCGTTCATCTGTCATTACGTTAGCTGCTTCACATAAAAAAATCACATTAAAACATGCCTTGCTTCGGCCAACCATTGCGATTTTAGATCCGGCTCTTACATTGACGGTGCCAAAAAGCATAACAGCCGCAACAGGCGTGGATGCATTGGTACATGCTATTGAAGGCTATTCATGTAAAGTAACAAATCCAATTTCGAAAGCAATGGGTGCAAGTGCAATGGAGACAATTGTGAAATACTTACCCAAGGCATATGAAAATGGCTCTGATTTAGAAGCGAGATACAAAATGCAGGAAGGTAGTTTACTAGCCGGCTTATGCTTCGGTTCAGCCGATGTCGCAGCCGTTCATTGCTTAGCAGAAGCACTTGGTAGTCTTTATGATACACCTCATGGTATCGCAAACGCGGTATTTTTGCCTGATGTCATGCAATTTAATGCAGTTGAAAACAAGGTGCTACACGCAGAGCTTGCCAAAATAATGAGCTTTGCAGATAAAACGGACTCAGATGATGTGGCGATTCAAAAATTAATTGATGGTATGTATACATTCACAAAAAATTTAGGTATTCCAGCACTAAAAGACTTATCTTATGTTAAAGAAGAGGATTTTGAAAAAATGGCTGAATTAGCAGAACAAAACGGCTCTACATCAAGCAATGTTCGTACCGTTACGAAAGCCGACTACTTAGATATTTTAAAGGCTGCTTTTTAAAATCACCATATAGAAAAATAGAATGATCAATGAGTTCCCAAGAAACACCCTCCTCATGACACAATCACTTGGAGGGTGTTCTTTTATGTTTCATGTGGCTAGGTATCGTCTACATATGAGTGGTATGATAGACGACAACATCTGATGGAGAAAGGATTGGATAAACGATGAACTTTCACAATAAAACCGTCGTCATCACAGGCGCAGCCAATGGAATTGGTGAAATGATCGCCTGGGGCTATGCAAAAGAAGGTGCGCGAGTGGTGCTTGCGGATATAGATGAAGAGAAGGGGAAGCGATTGGAGAAAGAGCTAAAAAAAGAATCGTTAGAAGCTTATTTTAAGAAAACAGATGTGACGCAAGAAACGGATATTCAACACTTAATGTCGTTTGCGGTGGAGCGCTGTAAAACGATTGATATTCTCATTAATAATGCTGGTGTCATGTGCACAGTATCGCCTTATGAATTAACGGTCGATGAGTGGGATCGTGTGTTACATACGAACCTAAGAGGAACTTTTTTATGTGCAAGAGAAGCAGCACGTTATATAAAAGAGAATCCAAAAGGCGGTTCTATTGTGAACATTTCATCCACCCGAGCGACCATGTCAGAGCCAAACACAGAAGCATATGCTGCATCAAAAGGTGGAATATCGGCGCTGACTCATGCCTTAGCGGCTTCTTTTAGTCCGGATCATATCACGGTGAATAGCATTTCACCTGGATGGATTGAAACGATGGATGAGGAGAATCTTCGAGAGATCGACCACAAGCAGCATCTTTCCAATCGAGTCGGCACGCCAAAGGATATTGTGAAGGCTTGCTTTTATTTAACCGATGAGGATAATCAATTTGTGACTGGCACAGATTTAGTCGTTGATGGCGGCATGACGAGAAAGATGATCTATGCTGATTAACTCGAAAAAAACATTGACGCTTTGATCAAGGCGCTGTACAATATGTAACAATTCAGCTGAAGATCGTGATGAAATAAAGACACAGCGCAAATAGAGAAGAGTACATCATGAGCCGTCCCGCACAGAGAACTCCGTGAAGCTGAGAAGGAGCCGGGCAGCATGATGGAACCAAGCCTCTTAGCTCTTCACCGGATTCCTTTGGATGGTGGTGCAGCGACATTCTCCCGTTACAGAGATGGGTTCATGATGACCTGCTAAGGTTCATCTGGCAACAGATGAATAAACTGAGGTGGCAACGCGGAGTAAATCCCGTCCTCAAGACAGAAATGTCTTGGGGGCGGGATTTTTTTATGACAAATAGGGGGAAAAGCTATGAAAAAACATTGGCGGGATATGAGTTTGCTGCTTGGAGCCATCGGAATTGCGAACATAGGAGAATGGATTTATATGATTGCTCTCCATCTGCTTATTTTTCAAGAAACAGGCTCTGTGCTGGCTGTAACAGCCGTCTATATGCTGAGACCGGCTGCGGCTCTTTTGACAAACAGCTGGTCTGGCAGTTTGATTGACAGGCTGAATCAGCGGAAAGTGATGATCAGCTTAGATATCAGCCGGGCTATCCTGATCGCATGTATACCCTTTGTGTTATTTTCAGGACATCTGCTATCTGCTTACCTTGTATGTGATGGTGTTTCTTATTCAAATGGCACAAGCGATGTTTCATCCAGCTTCGATGGTCTATATGACAGGATTGATCCCGGCGAATAACCGAAAACGGTTTAATGCCATTCGCTCATTATTACAATCGGGTGGATTTTTACTTGGACCCGCTGCAGCAGGTCTGCTTTTTTTAATCGGTACACCTGTTTTTTCAATTTATATAAATGCGATCTGCTTGTTTGTATCTGCTCTGTTAACGATGTGCTTACCGAATTTGCTCAAACAAGATGCTGACCAAAAGCGCTTTTCTCTTTCGATGTTAAAAGAGGATGCGAAGCTTGTTCTTCGGTTTAGTTTGACATCACGCCAAGTTATGGCGGTGTATTTATTATTTAGTGCCGCTATCACGGTACTTCCTACTGCCATTGACTCTCTTGAAACAGCCTTTGCAAAAGAAGTGTTGCTGTTAACTGATACACAATATGGTCTTCTTGTGAGTATAGCTGGGGCAGGCATTATCGCAGGGGCAGGTCTCAATTCGGTGATTGTGGAGAAGCTGCCTGTTTCGATCATGCTAGGGATTGGCAGTTTGTTTGTGGCATGTGGCTATCTCATTTATGCTTTTTCCAGCACATTGTTTGCAGCCGCTGTTGGATTTTTTATATTAGCATTCTTTTTAGCATTTGCGAACACAGGTTTTATGACTTTCTATCAAACGAATATCCCGGTAGAGGTGATGGGGAGGGTAGCCAGTTTTTATGCTTTGATTGAAGCTATTCTGACGATCATGCTGACAGGTGTCTCTGGTGGACTTGCACATGTTTTATCAATCCGAACCTCCGTTGTCACCGGGTGTGTATGTATGCTTCTTGTCTGTTTATTGCTATGTTTTGTCATCTTTCGTTCATTGACTGGCAAAAAGATAGTGCATCCTACTTAGAAAATTAAAAAAATTATGTTATGATTATTTAAGTAAGTTAATGAAATTGATGAGAAAAGGAGTCTTACACATGAAAGCACTACGCTGGCACGATCAAAAGGACATTCGACTAGAGGAAATTGATGAACCAAAAGTTGCTCCAGGAAAAGTGAAACTGAAAGTAAAATGGTGCGGCATTTGTGGTAGTGATTTACATGAATATCTAGGAGGACCTATCTTCATTCCAGTGAATGAACCTCATCCACTGACAAAAGAAAAAGCCCCTATTACACTGGGACATGAATTTTCTGGTGAGGTTGTTGAAGTAGGAGAAGACGTCAGCAATTACAAAGTAGGCGATCGAGTGGTTGTTGAGCCTATTTTTGCAACTCACGGACATCAAGGTGCTTACAACTTAGATGAAAACATGGGCTTTTTAGGACTTGCCGGAGGCGGCGGTGGATTCTCTGAATATGTATCTGTCGATGAAGAATTACTTCATTTATTACCAGACGAAATTTCATATGAGCAAGGGGCACTTGTAGAGCCTTCAGCAGTTGCTTTATATGCGGTTCGTTCTAGTAAAGTACAAGCTGGCGATACAGCGGCTGTGTTTGGTTGCGGACCAATTGGCTTGCTTGTTATTGAAGCATTAAAAGCAGCTGGTGCTACTGATATTTACGCAGTAGAATTATCTAAAGAACGCCAAGAAAAAGCGAAAGAGCTTGGAGCGATCATTGTTGATCCTTCTCAATATGAAGATGTTGTTCAAGAAATTGCACGCCGTACAAACGGTGGCGTCGATGTTTCTTTTGAAGTGACAGGTGTACCTGTTGTATTGAAGCAAGCAATCCAATCAACTAGAATTTCAGGTGAAACAGTCATTGTGAGTATTTGGGAAAAAGGCGCAGAAATTATGCCAAATGACATTGTCATTAAAGAACGTACAGTCAAAGGAATTATCGGCTACAGAGACGTATTCCCATCTGTATTAAACTTAATGAGAAAAGGCTATTTCTCTGCTGATACGCTCGTCACAAAGAAAATCAAGTTGGATGATGTGATCGAAGATGGTTTCCATGCATTAATCAATGAAAAAGATCAAGTGAAAATTTTAGTTAGTGCTGAATAGTAAGACAACGAAGGGGAATGGCAAAAGCCATTCTCTTTTTTATCGTCCAAGAGATCTTCCGTACACGCTGACTCGTTTCTCTAATAAAGCAAAAGCTAGTTCAAAGAAAATGCTCAGCAGCCAATAGATCAACGCAGATACGAGGTATGTTTCTAAAAACTGATAGCCATCATTTGCAATAATCCGGGAAATCCCCATGATTTCAAGTACTCCAATTGTAAACGAAAGAGAGGTGGCTTTTAATAGCTGAATGAGCTGATTGCCTAAGTTCGGCAGGGCTACCACAAATGCCTGTGGCAAAATAATGCGCATCATTGCTTGGCGTGTCGTCATCCCCACAATTTTTGCTGCTTCAAGCTGCCCTTTGTCTACCGCAAGAAGTGCACTCCGAACAACCTCTGTTAAATGGGCGGCTGAATGGAGGCTGAATGTAATAAGGGCAACAGCTAATGGGGAGACCATATCTGGATGAAAGGTCAGCCCGAATGTATCGTTCACTTTGGTTAGAACAAAAGGAAGTCCATAAAAGAAAGCGAACAACTGAACAATAAGAGGTGTTCCTCTAAAAAAGGAGACATAAAGCGTCACAAGCTGCCTGAGTACAGGAATGCGAAAGAGACGAATGAAAGCAAAAACAGATCCAATCATTAGGCTTACAGCCATGGAAACGAGTGCAATCAATAAAGTAAAAGGAACGCCTTTTAGAATAAGAGGTACTTGGTCAATCGCAAATGGAATATCAATGGTTTGCATCAAAATTGCCTCCTTAACGTGACAGGCTGGTGCGGCCTTTTACAAATTTCCTTTCAAGCAGCATGGTGATCAGTTCAATACTCATACAAATGAGCCAATACACAATCGCAATGATCACATACACCTCAAACATACCGATTCCGTAGTTATTTCCTAAGATGATCTTCACCTGTCCCATGATATCAATGAGCCCGATTGTAAAGGCAATCGCTGTGTCTTTCACGAGATCAATGGTGTAATTTCCGAGGTTCGGCAGTGCAATGAGGAAGGCCTGCGGGATAATGATCCTAATCAACGCCTGTGTATCTGTCATCCCAACAATGTAGGCGGCCTCGAGCTGATCCTTCCCGACAGATGAATACGCACTGCGAAAGACTTCAGATAAATAAGCGCCCGTATGTAAAGAAAACGTCATCATTACAAATAGCACACGATCCCAATGATTGATTTGAATCCCTGCCACAAGCAAAAGCTGAGGCAGGCCAAAATAAATCAAGAAAAGCTGAACAATTAAAGGCGTACTCCGTGTAAAAGATAAATAAATAACAGCCAATTGCTTCAGTACTGGGATTTGTTTGATACGAATACATGCAAATAGCAAGCCGATGATGATGGCAAAAAACAATGACACGATAATAATGAAAAAAGTGAGTGGCAGGCGTTCAAGCACCTGTAAAAAAATGCGCAGCCAATCTCCAGCTGTAAACGTCATGACGCTTCCTTCCTTTCTTCATTTTGATCGCCTTGCTCTGAGATGTCATCAATATCTTGAAAGAAATCAACCCCAAACCACTTTTTCGCCAGCTTAGGCAGTGTTCCATCATCAATCATCTCTTGGGTGATTCGGTCCAAATCTTCTGCAAGCTGCTTCTCGCTTGGCTGTAAGACAAGATAGATAGGCTCCTTTGACACAATGCCGCCAACTCTGACCTTCAGGTTTAAATGCTTTTGAATGGTATCAAAGGTTGAAATGTTCATAAATGCTGCATCTGATCGTCCGCTTTCAACGCGCTTTAAGTTAAGTTCATTTGAAGGGCTCTCAATAGTCGTCAGCGGAATATCCGGATCATGTTCTTTATTATATTGATTTAAAATCGAACGCAAGCCTCCGCTAGGGCTGACAGGAGCCAGCTTTTTAGATGTCATGTCATCAAGCGATCGAATCTCCTTGTCTGATTCATTCACAATTAAACCTGTCATCGAATAACCATACGGGACCTTAGGGTAAAGGAAACGCTTTTCACGTTCAGGATTACTAAAAAACCAATTAGCCGCCATTTCAAACTTCCCTGCGCCTACACCAATTAAATTGGATTCTTCCTCGCCAAAAATGTAATCAAAATGTACGTGAGGAAGTCTTTTTTCCATTTCATTTAAATAATCAATGTTATAGCCAATCGGTTCGTTTCGGTCATTTGTTGCTAAAAAGGGTGGATTGACCTCTGCACTCAGTGCGACTTTTACAATTTTTCTACCATCATCTGTCGTGGTTTTCACACTGCTGCAGCCCAGCAGAGAGAGAAGAAACAGAAGGACACCGGCCATCATGAATACTGTCTTTTGTTTCATTTGTCTTTCTCCGATTCTTGCCACATGCCGCGATGAATTCTTGATAAAAATTGTTTCGTTCGTTCATGCTGTGGCTTCAATAGGACGTCTTCTGGTGAGCCTTTTTCAACGATTTCGCCATCTGCCATAAAGATCACCGTATCCGCCACGTCCTTTGCAAAAGAAATTTCATGCGTCACAATGACCATTGTCATCCCTTGGCTCGCAATATCTTTGATCATTTCAAGAATTTCTCCTACCATCTCTGGGTCCAGTGCCGACGTAGGTTCATCAAACAAAAGCACTGAAGGGGTCATCGCAAGTGCACGGGCTATGCCAATTCGTTGCTGCTGACCACCGGATAATTCACTCGGAAATGCATCCTTTTTATGAAGCAGTCCAATCCGCGTTAAAAATTGCTCTCCGACCTTTTCTGCTTCTTTTTTAGACATGTTTTGAGACACGATCAATCCTTCTGTAATATTTTCAAGTGCTCGTTTATTCTGAAACAAGTGATAATGCTGAAACACCATAGAGGATTGCTGCCTGAGTTTTAGCAGATCTTTTTTATGATATCGTTCAAATTGGATCGTGGCTTCACCAACCGTCAGCTCTCCTTTGTCTGGAATATCGAGGCTGTTTAAGCTGCGAAGAAGTGTTGTTTTTCCTGATCCGCTCGGTCCAATAATGGCGACCACTTCACCTTCTTGTACGGTGAAATCAATGCCTTTTAACACATGGGTCTGCCCATAAGATTTATGTAGATTAGTAGCTGAAATCATAAAAGCATCACGTTCCTTTGACATATGTACTTAATATTGATAAAATTTAACACATTAAATCCTATAAGTAAAGTGTGTTTTATTTATTCCGATTGGAAAAATCAGATATGATAGATTGTGAGATATAGAGGAGTTGGATACGTTTTGTCTAAAGCATTATTTGTCGATACCGATTTTCAAAAAACATGGCTCAATCAACTAGAATCTCTTCGTGAAACGATCGAACAAACGGCAAAAAAACATGATGAAGGCGCTTTTTTTCCTGAAAAAAATATTGAATCATTAGTAGAGATGGGCTATACGACGTTGTCTCTTCCTGCTGAATACGGAGGCGGAGGTCAATCTGTGAAGGATATGGTTCTGTTTCAAGAGACGCTTGGCAGTATGGACGGAGCGACTGCCTTATCAATCGGCTGGCACCAAGGGGTTGTAGGCGAAATCTACGAAAAGAAACAATGGAATGAGCCGCAGCTACAATTCTTTGCGGAAGAAGTGAAGAAGGGTGCCCTTGTCAACCGTGCCGTGAGCGAGGCGCAGACAGGCAGTCCAACAAGAGGCGGGAAGCCTGGGACAACAGCCACTAGATCAGGTAATGAGTGGATCATCAATGGACGTAAAATTTTCACAACGATGTCACCAGCACTTACATACTTTTTAGTCGGCGTATGGATCGAGGAAAAAGAGGCGATGGGATTCTTCTTAATTCATCGAGACACAGAAGGTGTTTCAATAGAAGAAACGTGGAATGTTGTGGGCATGAGAGGAACTGAAAGTCATGATTTAATCTTAGATCAGGTGAAGGTCTCAGATGACATGCTTGTTGAGGTACAAAAAGGGCCGCGGGGTGGTACGCTAAATCCTTGGATTGCACATATTCCGTCCTGCTATTTAGGCATTGCGCAAGCAGCAAGAGACTATGCTGTTCAATATGCCATCACCCATTCACCGAATAGCATCAACGGCACAATTAGTGACCTGCCAAATGTCCAAACACTGATTGGCGAAATTGATTTACTATTAAAACAAGCACGCCACGTTATCTACTCAACGACCACATTGTATGAACAGCCAGAGAAAAGAGAGCTGTTAATCAATGAATTTGGTGCTGTGAAGCATACCGTCGTTAATCATAGTTTGCAAGTTGTCGATAAAGCTATGCGTTTAGTCGGCGCGAAAAGCTTAAGCCTAGACTGTCCACTGCAGCGTTACTATCGAGATATTCGTGCCGGGCTCCATAACCCACCAATGGACGATATGACGATATCAAAAATCGCGAAGCAGGCCATTCAAGAGAAAAAAGAGAGCTAATATACAGCAAAAAGCCGGATAAACCGGCTTTTTTTATTTGAAAGAAAAGAGGACAAGCGTACCTTATGTCCCATCGCTTAAGCATGCTACAATCATGGCAATCATGAGAAAAGGAGCGGTTGTCTTGAAGAAAAAGTATATAAAATGGTTGTTTTCTGGCATCGTGCTGATGGCACTTTGTATCAGCCAGCCTTCATCAACTGAAGCAAGATCACCAGCGTGGTCAGTAGATGAATTCTTTAAAAATCGGGAAGGCACGTTTGTGATTCAAGAAGTAAAAGAAAAGTCCCCTTGGGTGTATAACAAAAAAAGAGCGAAAGAGCGCTTTGCGCCCCAATCGACATTTAAGGTAGCAAATGCCTTAATCGGACTCCAAACGGGCGCAGTGAGAGATGAATACGACATCAAATATTGGGATGGCGTAAAAAGAGAGATTGACAGCTGGAATAGGGATCATACATTAGGATCTGGGATGAGAGATTCAGTCGTCTGGTACTATCAAGCCATGGCGCGTGACATTGGAGAAGAACGAATGACAAGTTGGGTGAAAGCCATTCATTATGGGAACGAAGACATATCTGGCGGAATCGATCAATTTTGGTTAAGCAGTACCCTGCGAATTTCTCCTATCGAACAAGTTCGTTTCCTCAAACAACTATATGAAGAGACTCTTCCATTTGACCTAAAGACCATGAGAACAGTCAAACGAATGATGGTACAAGAAGAAGAGAAACACGCCACCCTTTACGGAAAAACAGGCTCCGGCTCAGGCATCGGCTGGTACGTAGGCTTTATCAAACATGAAAACAAAACCTACATCTTCGCCACAAATATCGAAGGCACCGGAATAGAAGCAAAAGACATCACCTATCGCATTTTGAAAAAATATCATTTGATTGAAGCATCCGTTTAGGGTGCTTTTTTTATGTGAAAAAGGGGATATATTGATAAGTTGATGATATATGGTTTAGTTTGAAAGAATGATATATTTATAGAAATATATTGAAGTATCATTTCGAATGTATTATTATATATGGCGTAATGTTACAAATGTTACAAATATATGATAAGGAGATTAATATGAACCTAAAAAGAAAAGTAAATTGGAAAAGAAATATTGCAGCACTACTAGCGTTTGTGATGATTTTATCAATGTTTCCTACTGATATTTTTGCAGAAGGACATGACAAAAATACAAAATCAAGTCATAACAGCTTAGAAGAATTAGATAATTCAAAAGCTCTGGAAATGGCAGGTATTGACGAAAATGAAATTGGAAAGGATGGAGAAGTTCTTTCAGAAAGAACAGAAAACAGCAAGCTTTTTTATGAAGGAGAGGGTGTATTTACACAAGAGGTTTATCCTGATCCTATTCATATAAAAGAGGCTCCAGATGCTGAGTGGGAGGACATCTCTCCAGAATTAAAGACGATCTCGAAAAAAGAAATAGAAACAGAAAATGCGAAATTAGAAACAACTTTTCAAAAGCAAATGAAACAAGGACTATATGCAACATTTAAACACAAGAAGCATCAAATTGAATTTTCAATTTTAAACGCTTCAGGGAAAAACAAATCAGAAATCAATTCCAAAGATACCTCTGCACAATTTAAAGAGAACACCAACGAGCTTACATATGAAGAGGTATTTCCAAATATAGATTTACGATCATTTACCTTTAATGAAAACAACAAAGAAGATATTGTACTCAATCAATATGATGGCTACAATTCATTTACATTTAAAATAAAGACTGATCTAACTGGGGAAATTGAGGAAGACGGTTCTATTACATTTTATGATCAGAAAAAACGGACCATTTTTCAAGTCCCTAAACCGTTTATGACGGATTCTAATTTAGATGAAAAGTCAGGTGAAGTGGCTCGCTCAGAAGATGTGAGCTTTAAACTAGAAAAAGAAGACGATGGTTATTTACTTCGTGTGACAGCAGATGAAAAATGGCTCAAAGATCCTGAACGAGTTTATCCTGTGTCTATCGATCCTTCGACTTCTTTATCTGTGTCAGCAGACACATTTATCATGAGTAAGTACCCAACAACAAATTATTCATCCTCTACGCAAAAATGGGATGCTAAACTTAAAAGTTATGTACTCAAAACAGGTTATTACGATAAAACAACTGGTACAAACTATGCGTTTATGAAGTTTAATTCATTCAAGCCGATTCAAAATATGAATGTAACAAAAGCGACGCTTAAAACATATGTTGCTCATTCATATTACGGGACGAAGGCTACTGGTCTTTGGCTGGATACAGTGAATGCCAACTATGACCATACAAAACTAACATGGAACAATAAACCAAGCTCCAAAAACATCGGCAAAGCCAATGTATATAAAGGACAATGGGCGAGCTATGATGTGACATCGACCATCAAAGCTTGGAATAGCGGAACAGCCAACTATGGATTTAAATTACATGCGAATGGAAATAAACAAGACCATTGGAAAAAACTGATCTCATCAACAAACTCAACCAAAAAACCAGTCATTGAAGTAACGTATACCATTCCACAGGCAAATGCACCAACTGTAAAAGGTTTTAGTAATGGAAATGGAACAGGTTACTTCAATTTAAGTTGGAAAAAGGTGTCTGGTGCTAAAGGCTATAAAGTATGGCTATATAACGGAAAAGAGTATGAAGCCATTTCAGTTGGAAATGTAACATCATGGAGTACAAAAGGAAAAAATATATGGCCGACAGCAAGCGAGATTGCAGCTAAAAAATATAAACTTCATTTAGATGGAAAAGGTGGCACTGAATTAGCAGTTGATCCTTCTCCAGTTTACAAAAACTCAGGCGGCAATTATGCGACAAGTAAAAATTATTGGGTAGCTGTAAGTGCAATTTTTGACCAAGGTGAAGGCGCAATGTCAGCAAAAGTAAAACCTGTCGTGCCAAATGTAGCTAGAGCGAAAGCACCTAGTACAAAAGGCTTCAATAATAACAACGCAACAGGTTACTTTGATCTTTCTTGGAATTCAGTTTCCGGTGCGACCGGTTATAAATTACAAATGTTTAATGGGAAAAGCTATGAGACATTGGATCTTGGGAATCAAACATCATGGTCAACAAAAGGGAAAAAAGTATGGCCGACAGCTGCTGAGATCAAAGCAGGTAAGTATGCATTGCACCTCCAAGATGGCAAAGGGGCGGAGCTTCCAATTCATCCTGGTGCGACTTACAAAAATGCTGGAGGAGATGCGGCTCAAAAACATTATTCCTTCAGAGTGCTTGCCTATAATAAAGATGGAGAAGCCGTTGCTTCACCGCCAGCTGGACCAACTTTACCTGATTTATCTAGACCGAAAGCTTTATCTGGATATGCTTATACCAATACAAAAGAGAGCCAAACAGGTTATATCAATTTACATTGGGACAAAGTGAAAAATGCAAAAGGGTATAAAATTAACATCTATAATGGTAAGGCATATCAATCATTTGATGTGGGTGATGTCGATCATTGGACAACACAAAACAAGAATATTTGGCCGACTCCTACTGAAGTTAAAAGTGGGAAATATGTGCTTCATACAGATGGAAAGGGCGGAGAATTAGCGCTAGACCCATCACCAGTATATGAAAATGCGAATGGAAATTATAAAGGACGCAAGAACTACTCCTTTACTCTTTCCGCCTACGATGCAAATGGAGAAACCATTCCGACACCAGCCTTTAACCCGACATTCCATGAAGGTGCCGAATTTCTTGGAACAGAGGATTACTGGTCGATTATTGATATACCAGACGGCCAGCTTAATGGTGCAACTGGTAATGTCATTGTCAGTGAAGAAGAAATGTCGATTGATGGAAGAGGACCGGGACTTGGAATTGGTCGCACATACAACAGTTTAGATGCAGCTGACCATCTGTTTGGTCAAGGGTGGTACGCAGATGTAGAAACAAGCATCACGCCAACAAAAGAAGGGGCCATCTATATTGATGAGGATGCCACAACTCATGTTTTTACAAAAAAAGCAGATGGTACGTATCAACCACCAACAGGTATTTTCCTTGAATTAACGGAATCAAAAGATGAATACATGTTAAAAACGAAGGATCAAACCTTTGCACACTTTAGTAAAAACGGTGGGAAAATCACCAAGGTTGTAGATGGACATAAAAATACAACGACATACAAATATAACGAAAACAATCAGCTCACTTCAATAGAAGATGCATCTGGCCGAAAAATAACAATGGATTATGATGAAGATGGTCATATCATCTCGGTTCAAGGACCAAAAGGGAAAAAGCTTTCATATGAGTATGATGCAGGTTTACTAACGAAAGTCATAGATTCAGATGGAACAAGTATCTCATATGAATACGATAAAGAAGGCAGATTGATTAAACAATTCTCTCAAAACAGTACAAAAGATCAGCCTGTTTTTACAGAATATCAATATGAAAATCATCGTTTAGTCAAGGCAATTAATGCAAAAAAAGAAACCTTTGAGTATGCATATGATTTATCTAAAAAGACACTCATGCTAACGCAGCCAAACGGGCGAAAAATACAGTATACGTATAACGAAGCAGCCAATCCAATTCAAGTTGTAGATGATGCGGAAGGGCTTAAAATCACCACTAAAACCAAATATGAAGGCAACCAAATCGTAGAAGAAACTGACCCAAATGATGTAGAGAAAGGAAAAGCTACAGAAAGCTATTCGTATGACAAAAATGGCAACGTCATTCAGGCGAAAGATGCTTACGGGACAGAAACCTACGAGTATAACAAAAATAATGATGTCACTAAAGTGAAAGATACAGAAGGGGATATTACAGATATCGCCTACGATGGATTAGATGCTGTATCTGAGACAGATCAAAGTGGAAATATGTCTTCAGCAAGCATTTATGACTCGTACGGGAATTTGGTACAAACGAGTAAAGAACTTGCTGCAGGTGCGAGTATATTGAAAAATGGCAGTTTTGAAGATACGCTAACTGGCTGGAAGCTTACAGCATCTAAGGATGACGGGAAATTAGCGCAAACAGCTGGAAAAAGTGGTGTGTTATCTGGTAATCGAGTGTTAGAGATCAGTTCACAATCTACAACGGAAGGAACAGAACTTGGCTATTCTTCTGCTACTCAAGAAGTACTACTAGAGCCAAGTACGACGTATACACTGAGTGGAAAAATAAAGACAGAGCTAACGAAAGCAAGAGCATTTTTTAACATTGATTTAAGAGATACAAATAACAAGCGAATTCAATGGATCAGCAACGGCTACAGCACATTATCAGGCAAAAACGATTGGACAAAACGCCAAGTCACGTTTACGACGCCATCTCATGCAGGCAAAGCTGTGATCTATATGGAAGTGGATCATCGAGATAAGGCTGGAAAAGGAAAAGCTTGGTTCGATGAGATTCAGCTAGAAAAAGGCGAAGTTTCATCAAGTTATAATCCAGTCAAAAATAATTCCTTTACGGATAAAACAACAAGCTGGAGTGGGTCAGGTGGTTCATTAGATAATGAAGAAGGCTTTAACGATGACGTTTCGTTAAAAATGACAAGAACCTCTTCATCTCAAGCGAATGTCATCTATAAACAATCTGTACCGATTGAACAAAGTGCAAATGATCAATCTGTGTATGTCACATTGACTGGGATGTCTAAGGCTGAAAATGTCAAAGTCTCAAATGAAAATGACTACTCACTTCAAGCGTCCGTTACGTATACAGATGGCACAACAGGAACGTTTAATGCGAAATTCCCAACCGGTACACAAGAGTGGAACCGAGCAGCGGTTGTCATACCAAAAACAAAACCATTGAAAAAAGTCGACGTTCAGATTGTTTTCCAAAAAAGCGCGACTGGAACGGTTTGGTTTGATGATATCCGTCTAGTAGAAGGTAGTCTTTTAACGAAAACCACTTACGACGAGAAAGGGAACTATGCTGTTAAAGAAGAGGATGAGCTTGGTTACTCATCTCAATCTACCTACGACGAAACGGGCAAAAAGCTTTCTGAAACCGACGCGAAAGGCGAAAAAACAACATTCGAATATGACCAGGCTGATCAGCTGAAGAAAATCACTTTGTCTAACGGGACATCCATTGTGAGAACGTATGATAAAGAGGGCAATGAACAGTCGAAAACCATTCGTGCAGAGTCAGATCAGACGTATCAATTTGAATACGACCTTATGGGCAAATTGACAAAAACCATTGATCCATTAGGAAATGTGTTAAAAAGTGAATATGATGCGAATAGCAACTTAATCAAAACCATTTCTGCTAATGGACATGAAGTGTCTCTCACGTATGATGGAACAGACCGAGTGAAATCCAAGTCATACAATGGGACAGAAAAATATCACTTTAGCTATGATAAAAACGGGAACGAAACAACGGTTGTCAACAAAGAACAAAACACAACCAAAAACAGAACGTTCGACCAACAAAACCGCATCACAAAGTTAACGGAGCGCAGCAGCAGCCAAACTTGGACGTATCCAACCAATTCAGATAAACTGAAATACTTTGAGTGGACACACGGAAATCAAAAAGGAACGAACCAATTCAGTTATAATAAGCTTGATCAAATGACGCAGATGAAGGATTCGAGTTCTACGTATTCGTTTGATTATGATGAAAACGGAAATGTCCAGTCCTTTATTACAGGTAACGGCAGTGGTGCTAGCTTTGCTTATGATGAGCGCAACTTAATCAATGATTTGCACATTGGAACAAGCCAAGGCACGACGATCTTAAACGAAGCTTACGAATATGATCAAAATGGAAACAGAATAACGGTTGATCAAGGAAGCAACGGGAAGATTCGTTATGAATATGGAAAATTAGATCAATTGATCAAAGAAAGTCATCCAGATGGCACGGTCATTGAGTACACATATGATGGGTTTGGAAACAGAAAAACAGTTACGACTGAAAAAAATGGCACTAAAAAAACAATCAACGCATCATTCAACATCATGAACCAACTGACAAAGGTAAATGATGAGACTTTAACTTATGACAAAAATGGCAACCGAACGTCTGACGGACAATTCCTTTATGAATGGGATGCAGAAGATAACATAACGGCCATCACGAAAAAAGGCGAAGACAAGCCACTTGTCACTTACAAATATGATGAGCGTGGATACAGAATTCAAAAAACAGTGAATGGAAAAGTCACCAATTACTTTTATGACGGCGACAGCCTGAATGTTTTATATGAAACAGATGGAGACAACAAAGTCACAAAATTATACACATACGGTGACAGTGGACAACTCCTTGCATTCACACAAAACGAGAAAAAATATTTCTATCACTACAATGCACACGGTGATGTCATAGCCATCACAAATAGTGCAGGAAAAATCGCCGCTGAGTACGAATACGATACATGGGGCGTACCAACAAAAGTAAAAGAAGATGAAGAAGTAAAAGGAAACCCATATCGCTATGCTGGTTACCGCTTCGACGAAGAAACAGGACTTTACTATTTAATCGCCCGATACTATGAACCAAAAAACGGCGTATTCTTATCACTTGACCCAGACCCAGGAAGCGATGGAGATTCACTAGATCAAAACGGATATACCTATGGAAACAACAACCCAGTCATGAATGTGGACCCAGACGGCCATTGGGTATGGTTTGTTGTCAATGCAGGATTTGCGGCATATGATGGATACAAAGCACATAAATCAGGAAAAAATTGGAAAGTCGTGGCGGCTGCAACCGTATCAGGATTTTTGGGTGGTGGAAAATTAAAGGGAGCGAAAAGGGCTTATAATTTTACGAAAAGTAGCGGAAAACGAAAAGTAAAGAGTGTTGATTGGGACCATATCAAATCAGGTCACTCTGCAAAATCTAAAAAGAAAAATAAGGGAAAATTTAGAAGTAATAAAACATTAAAAAGAACTACACGGGATACCTTGAAGACGGGAAAGGCTAGAGCTGGGAATAAACCTGGCTCAACAGTTTATGAGAAAACTTATAAAAAATATGTTGGTGTCAATGGGAAAGGAAAAAAAACAAAGAGAGTTAGAGTGGTAGTCCAAAAAGATGGTACTTTAAGAACAAGCTTTCCATATTAGGAGTTGAGATTATTGATAAGTAAAATAACTACAGAGAAAGTAATTGATTTTCCAAAAGAAGATCTAATTTATTTTAATGTTGGAAGAGATGAGAAAATATATAAGGTATTTCTTATTGATGATCAACTAATACTTCAAGTAGTCAAGGATCATATTATTATAATGAATAAATCATTAAATGAACTTGATTCTGATAGCTATATTTATTTAATACAAGAAATAAACGATACCATTGTCATTGTGTTTGAACAAGATTATATATGTAAAATAAATTTTTTAGATTTAAAACAAAATAATATGGTAGAAATATGTTCATTTTTACTAGGTGTTAATACATTTCATCTGGATGAAAATGGATTATTATGGATTGGTATGTCAGAAGAGGGGATATTTGATGAATTAAATCCTAAGGGTAAAGGAATTTACTGTATTAACTTAATTATAGGAGAAATGTTATTTGAGGAAGAATTTAAAGGGATAATGTATGAATGCTCTTCAATACAAACTCTAGGTTCAGAACTATACACTAGCTATGAAGAAGAGCAAACAATTGTTATTTCAACTTTTTCTTACGATTTAAACCCTGAAAATCAGTCATGTCAAAAAAAGAAAATGTACCACCTAGATAGAAAAGAATACAGGTACTGTGACCAACTATATGTTTCTGAGAGTCAAATCTTGTTATTTAATAATATGGAAAATAAACAGTATGCTTTTAAAATAGTTGACGATGAAATGTTTATTATGAAATTATTTTTAGATGGAATTGATCCCTCACAGTGTGATCCTACTTACAAAGTAGTTGGAGAATATCTTTATATTTTGGTAGAAAATAAGCTATATAGAAGTAAATTAATTTAGTAGTAAGAATGTCATGAATTACTTTTAGTATTAAATTTAAAACCCTCTCTAGGAATTAGGGAGGGTTTTATACTGGAGGAAAAGTTGAAGAAAGTTAAATTAAACACGCTGACCAAAGAATCTATCGCAGATATCGAAAAAGAGATATCAAATATCGCACTGAATCTAGTGAAAGAAAAACAAGCAAAATTTAAAGATTTAGGTTTACGATCAATGCTGAATTTGGACGATTCGTATATGGAAAAAAAATCTAGAGGGAGAGAAATTCAAGTCTCAGATTGTTTTACAGCAGGTTATCATTCATCCATATATTTTTCAGTAGATTATATAAATGGCGAAGAGTTTCATGATGGTGAAGAAGGTGATCAAGGTTATTGTATAGACCATCTTGATATTTGGATTTGTGTATCCAATAATCTCGTGAGCAAAAAAGGATATTTAATAGAATTTGAAAATGAAGCAGATTTGCGGGGAATGATTTTACCATTAATTGATGAACTTTATGAAGAAGCAACAGAAATTCTTCAATTTCTAAGCAGCTAGGATTTTTTCAACCGGTCTAAAAGGAAGAGAAATGGTGCTTCAATGGGAACAAGATAAAGAAGAGCATTTGCAGTAAAGAAAGCAAAGGAATAAAATAAGCAAACATTCAAGGCCAAGGTGATTAAAATTTTATTAGGAGGCTTATAAGAAGTGTATTTGAAAAATATACAATTAATGTCAGATGACGATCGAGGAATTTTAGCTAGTCAATCCCTTTGTATGACTGAAATGTTTTTATATGAATTAGAAAAGAAATTTCAAACGAAAGATTGTGAGGCTATTGTTTTGATATGTGGATCTTTTAAAGACTACAAATTAATTAGTACCTCAAAAGAAGAACCTAACATGCTATTTTTAAAAAATACGTATGAGCTAGAAGTACCCTTTTGTTACAGTGAATTTGAAAATGCAATAAATAAGAAAAAAATCTTAGCAGAGATTTTGGAAAATGGGATGCTCTATCTGTGTGAACTAAAAAAATGGGGCAGTCAGCTAGTCAAAGCGACATTTAAGAAAATGAAAGAGAAGGAATATAAAGCGGAGATTAAAGGGAAAACAAAACTAAGTCCCGATAAAAAAAAGAAAGCTCACCCACTTATCGAATTAGATTTAAATCAGTTTACTCTTTATCTTGTAGTTGAAGATAATAAACGAAATATCTTAGATAAAAAATTAATTGCTGAAACCGATACCTACTTAGAAGAAATTTCTTATCATATGAGAGAGCTTAAATGGTTAACGGATCATGAAGTGGCACTTTTCAAACGTGCAAATAAAACAGTTTATACAAGTATACGTTTATCGTGATAAAGCGAAATGAGAATAGCATACATAACACTTGATGAAATAAAGAACGCAATATATAAAGAGTGTATTCTAAATGGGCTTTTGGGAAGAAGAACATAAGAAAAAGAACATCATGATTGGTGATGACGGACTAGATATTTTTGAAGAAGCGATCGAACAATTCTATGAAATGACTGAGGAACATTTGGAAAGAAAGCCAACGATTGATGAGATGCTTTTGACCATCATGACGGTCTTAAACAATGGAGGCAGTCACTATTTTGATGATTTAAATGAGAAAGAAGTAATGGATATTAAAGTAACAACTAAAAAAGCAAAAACTTTATCTAAAATAGAACCATTGAACTCCCATTAGAGGACATTGGAAAAATGAGCTATGCTTTAATCATTTCAGGTGAGGGAAAAAAGCAATATGATGATATTTTAATCCAATACTATGATTTGTTTGTTGATGAAAGAATAGAAAAAAATGAGTTGAAACAATTGATAAAAAAAGAGAAAGGACTATTCGTTGCAAATACAGGCCTGACAGGCTTTTTAAGTGGTTCATGGAAAGTCATCACAAAAATAAATCAAGATTTTATAAAAGAAGAGGATCTTCAAAATCTGAAATTCGTGGAATACCGAAATGGAAATTATTACGTGAGCGAGGGAAAAGAAGGTTCCATTGCACCTGTTATGGACTTAGAGGTTGCTGATCCAAAAACCGCTAAAATGATATTTAACCCGATTGGTATACTTAGCGAATACACTATTAAAAGCATTCTTTCTTTATATTTTAAAGGTATGTCAATGGAGGATATTATCAAATATGAAATATAGGCAGTTTACAGCGTGAAGTAAGTTTTGAGAAAGGAAGGATGTAATGAATGGACGAACCAAAAATGCTAGACTGTTTAAATAAAATACGAAAAGTCTTAAAGGGGACGATTACAAGAGAACAAGTGTCTGATTGGGCTGAAATTTACGTTTCTGCAGACGATCCAGAAATAGACGATGATCAAGTTTGGGGTATGTTGATTCTTTTGAGTGGAATTGATTTGAAAGATTCACCTCATTCTTACTTGCATTGTGCAGATGATTTGAATGACTGGATAGAAAAGTACCAATAGTTCCTATATATCAGCTTGCTATATTCTTATGGTTAAGGCTCAATCTAAATAAAAGGAGTGACGCTTGTCCATGCATCCGAAAGAATTAGAAACCACCATCCAATTACCTGCGAAAAAACGTTATGACTATTTCATCAAAAAGATTGTTGATTTTGAGGAGGTTTGGTCATTAAGAAACGAGAAGGGATGGGTGATGTCAGAGGATGAACATCGTGTACCGCAGCTTCATTTTTGGCCGACAAAGGAACATGCTGCTTATTGTGCGGTTGAACCATGGGGAAAATCAAAGCCAGAAATGATTGATTTAGACGATTTTATAGAAGAGTGGCTGCCGGGAATGATAGCAGATGGAATCAATCCGTCCATTTTCTATAATCGAAATGATTCGGTGTCAATTGAAATTCAAACATTAAAAGAAGATATAGAGGAAGAATTAAAAAACTACTAGCTCAACAAGAGTGGAGGTATTTGTTTGAAACGGCTTGAAGACTTATTTATTCGTTCAGAAAAAGAATTCAAATTCTATCAGAATTTAGTAGACCATGTGTTTGACACAAATAAAGAGCTGCCACAACAAGTCTTCCGTAAGACATTTGATTGTTTTTTGTTTCAAGAGTTTGATTGGGCATTGAGTGATGATATTTTACCAACCATAAAAGAGTTATCAACTGTTACACAAGATAGAGAATTTTTGACTGCAGTCCTTCAACCAGATCCAACTGATTATTATTTGAAGGAATTTGGTTATTATAATTGGCTGAAAGCGAGTGTGGACATTTCAGGTGAGGATTATGCAAATGCACTATGGACGCACCCAAAAGAGTCAATAGCGGATGATATCATAACGAATTCATACATAGTGATCTGGTTATCGCATTCTTTGCAGTGGGCGATTTGGGCAGATAGAGATATGGAAATTTGTATCATAGGAATGGTATCAACAAAAGATTCTGTGAAAAATAGGTTGTTGAAAGAAGGATGGAAATCATTGGATCATCCTGTTTTAGCAAATTGGTTTGAAGGATTATTGAAGGATCAAAAAACATTCGATGACTATATCACTCAAATGCTATCTCATTATGCGTCATGTTACAAGCGGTGAAATGGAGTATCAATGACTAATGATAGACTTACCCGAAGATATGAAAGGAGCATATAGTGAAACATTTGTTTATATCCGATCCAAAAGAATTTGAACATGTTCTATCGTTTGTTCATTCGCTCGTTCACAGTACAAAAACATTCCCTAATCAAGTGTTGAAAACGAAACCCCCTCATTATTTATTCGAAGAATTCCATTGGTTGTTATCAGATGGTAGCTGGGAAATGTTAAAAGGTTTAGCTTTGAATCATCATGATGACTATATACTCATGGCTGTATTAGATGAGCAGAAGAGCATGGATGATTATTATCGTGATTTTGGTTATTATCCTTGGGTGAAAATCCCATTAAACCTCACGCCAAGTGATTACCTTGATCTCTTAACGGATTATCCGATAGAGAGTGTAAATGATAGCATAATGGATATTGCTTCACGTGTGATATGGGTTTCCCCTTCTGCGAAATGGATCATTTATGGCGAAAGAGGTTATGAGATAGGAGTATTAGCGATTCATCAATTAGAACAGATGAATAAACAATTGTTAAAAACGTGGAGAACTTTAGATGAGATTGTATTAGATTGGATTTCAGTTGTATTTCCGAATCAAAAACTTCCTGATGATTTTAGAAAAGAACTTATTCGAAATTATAAAACTAAATAATAAATTTTACATATATCTACATGTTCTATGTATTTGAAGATAAGGTTATTCATTGTAAATATAAACACGAACACTGACTGGAGATTATGGTCAGATTTTGATAGTGTAGAATATTTTTAGTTTCGTCTGATGTTTTAAATTGATGAGGTGGAGCAAGTAATGAGAATCGTATTAGCAAATGAGAAAAATTTATTCGAAGTAAATGAATTAATAAAGAAAATCAATTTAAACGTAGAAGAGTATCATTGGGTCATAAGTGATGTGACACTCACAATGCTTCATGATCGGCAAAATCAATCCCATTCAGAAGTAATGCCAGATTATACGGATTTTTTATTTCTGAAGGGTGAACATTTCAAAAAATTCTTACATGACTATTCTTATTCTTTTATTTTCGCTGTTTTGACCGCATTGCCTCGTCATGTAGATCATTTGAATATCAGTTCAATACCTCAAATTGAAGATAATGAACGATATTGGAACGTGAATTATACACCCGTTATTCCTCAAGCTGTGTTTGAAATCGGATTTTTTGATTCGACAGATGTTATTTTTACAGGAGATCAGAATATCTTAAGCAAATTTCGAAAAAAAGCGGACTTTATTTCATTTGAAGAATATTTACAAACTCCGTGACAAGATAAGAATAGAGTTCATCCTGAAAAAATAGGGGAATACGTTAGGAGAGTGAATGAGTTGTTTAGCAGTATAGAGAAATGGATCGATTATTTAGATGGTGTCTGTGATGTACTGGCATTCTCATTTGATTTTTTTTGTAAAGAACTAGTCATAAACATTAGTATAACTGAAATAAATGATGCTCGGTATCATGAATTGCGATTTATGAATGTGGCGAGTTTTTATTATAATGGGGGTGAAGGTAATGATAGATTTGAAGAATTGATACAAGAAGAGATGAATTGGCAAATTTTCGAATGCAGTTACCATCCTCAAGGGATAGGGAACCTTAAAAATGAACTACTTGAGGAATTTGATGCAAATGCAAACTTTCTATTTAACATAAATTGTATGTTACTCGCGATAGAAGCGAAAAACGTTTGTTTCGACTCACAGGAATTTATTTGCAGTGTATAGGAAGATCTCATTAGCGTCTAAATAAGAATTAAAAACATTCAGAGAATGGGGAAAGATCCATGAAAATCAGCCGTGATAAACAAGATTTATTCGATGATTTAAAACAACGTTATCAATACTTATTAGATTCAGCTTATCCAGATGAAATCGTCTCTTTTGAAGAAGAAACTGCGATATGCTCAGATGATTTTTATATGTTTTTTTCACTTGTTGCAGGCAGCTTAAGTTATGTGGTCGATCATAAACGAATACCGAAAAAACAGTTAAACGTGCTGCGTCAGTCATTTGAAGAGCAATATCCCCAAATCAAATCGTATCAACATATCCTTGAATCGTATCCTTTATTGCATTCCTATGTTCAATACCATGAAGAAACAAGAAAACGAATCATTGCACTTATACAATAACCTCTTGGAGGACAAACGATGACATGGTTTTTAGATGAAAAAATCCAGAAGCAAATCCCTGATTTCGATATCAGTCTTCTAAAGCAAATCAATGAATTTCACTATTTTAAAGAGTATAATGAACATTACGACTTGATCAACTGTATTGTTCTGCACATCCCATATAAATCCCCGAATCTACAAGCAGACATTCATGTGAAATTTACCAACGTCTCTTCTGTTCAAATCAAAGATTTGGAGTTAACAAATGATGACTATATTTTATTGGACATTCAGCTTTTGGATAGAGGCTGGGAAAACATCAATTACTTTGTCGAAGATTATGAAGAACAGTATTTTTCTTTTTATTGTGAAACGGTTCAAGTCATACAAGTCGTATCAAATGAATCGGGCTAGTCCCTCTACATATGTGCGAATGATGCTTCCCCATCCCAACATAGAAAGGTGCAATGACATTGAATCGAATGATGAAGTGGATTTTATTTGCAGCAGTCATCGCTGGCTTATTGGTATGCGCATTCTTTGTGTTCCGCTTCAACCAGCCTAAGCCGACGACAAACATCCATTATGCAGACACACAAAACAAACAGCAAACACTCGATATGTATATGCCAAAGGGAAAAGATGAAGACAAAAAGAAGAAGCATCCAGTCATGATCTATCTCCATGGCGGCGGCTGGACAGGCGGAGATAAGAATAGAGTTGCTTCAAAGGCGGATTATTTTACTGGTCAAGGGTATGTGTTTGTTTCGATGAATTACAGGCTTCACCCTGATGCCAACTATGAGCAGATGGCAGATGATACGGCAAACGCCATCAAATGGGTCAAGGATCATGCAGATGAGTATCAAATTGACTCATCAAAAATCAATGTCATGGGTCACTCAGCGGGCGGTCATTTGACAGCACTGGTGGCCACAGATTCGACTTACTTAAAGCGTGTGGGACTGTCGCCAAAAACGATCAATTCCATCGTGATTTTAGATGGGCCGTTAAACATCAATCAATTTATACAAGCTATTCCATCGTATAAAAAAGTATTTAGCAAGCAGGAGAAGAACTGGACAAAGGCATCACCTGTCACTTATATGAATCAAGCGAATGTACCGCCTGTTTATTTGGTCACGGGCTGGGAAAATCCAGAGGTGTACCGATTTGCAGAAAAACTGAATCATGATAAAGGCTCTCGGTTTGTGTTTCGGGTTCATTCGCTGAGCCACAGTGACTTGAATAAATGGTTTGGATCAGACAGGGCACCAAAAGAAGCGCAAGAAATGACAAAGGCTGTCATGTCTTTTGTGAATAAACTGAATCAATAACGAAGACCGTATGCTCGACAATATAATTTGCCGCAGTATATGATAAAGCGTAAATGGTTTGAACCAAAGGAGTGTATGTCGTTGTCATCACGTATGGAAAATAAAGTGTTCAATTGCGAAAAAGAGCTGACGCTGAATATTATCGGCGGTAAGTGGAAAATGCTGATTTTATGGCACCTTGGCAGAGAAGGGACAAAACGGTTTGGTGAGCTAAAGTCGTTAATGCCTGGGATTACGCAAAGAATGCTTGTCAATCAGCTAAGAGAATTAGAGGAAGATCATATTGTGCATCGGGAGGTTTATCCTGTCGTTCCGCCAAAGGTTGAGTATTCACTCACAGAACTAGGAGAAAGCTTAATGCCGATTTTAGAGTCGATGTATGATTGGGGAAGACAGTATCTCGACAGCAATTTTTTAAAGGATGATAAATAGTAATACATGCAAAAGATACTGGTCGAAAGACAGTGTCTTTTTTGTAACCATATGCGAAAAAGTATAGTATGTAAAAAAAAAGTGCGTACTTGGATTGCTTCCATCCTGTTGTTATACTCATTTCATCGTTCAAGAAGCCCTATTCACGTAGCTCTTGAAGATGAGATGAAAAAACGGGAGTGAACGTTCATGAAATTACAATTAGCATTAGATTTAGTGAATATACCAGAAGCGATTGAGCTGATCAAAGAAGTAGAAGGATCGATTGATGTAGTCGAAATTGGAACACCTGTTGTGATCAACGAAGGCTTGCGTGCCGTAAAAGAAGTCAAACAGGCATTTCCAAACTTACGTGTACTCGCTGATCTGAAAATTATGGATGCGGCCGGCTATGAAGTGCAGCAGGCATCCGAAGCTGGAGCAGATATCGTGACCATTCTTGCAGCGGCAGAAGATATGTCCATTCAAGGAGCGGTGAAAGAAGCGAAAGCAAGAGGGAAACAGATTTTAGTGGATATGATTGGTATCAAAGATATCGCTGGCCGGGCAAAAGAGCTGGATGAGCTAGGAGTCGATTATATTTGTGTACACACAGGCTATGACCTGCAAGCGGTTGGACAAAACTCATTTGCTGACCTTATGACCATTAAACAAGTCGTCAAACAAGCAAAAACAGCCATTGCAGGCGGAATTAAGCTTGATACGTTACCTGAAGTCGTGAAATTAAACCCTGATTTGATCATTGTCGGCGGCGGTATCGCAAGCCAGGACAATAAAGCAGAAGTGGCCGCACAAATGAAGCAGCTGATCGCACAATCATGAAGACCAGTGACTATGTAAAAGCCATTTTAAATGAGCTTTCTGAGCACTCGCCGGCTATTCAAGACGAACAATCAGAGCGGCTTGTCTCATGCATTTTAACTGCAAGAAAGGTCTTTGTGGCTGGGGCTGGCAGGTCTGGTTTGATGGGAAAATCATTTGCCATGAGACTCACACATATTGGCGTCAAGGCTTATGTGATCGGTGAGACCAATACACCTTCCTTTACAGAAGAAGATCTCTTGATTGTCGGGAGCGGATCTGGCCGTACAGAGACTTTGCTTGTCCTTGCAAAAAAAGCAAAAGCAATTGGCGGAAAAGTGGCATCTTTCACGCTTTCTGCTGAGTCACCTCTAGCTGATCAATCGGATCAAGTCATCTTACTGTCAGGTGCGCCGAAGGATCAACAGGAAGGAAGCCATCGTACCATTCAGCCAATGGGTTCGCTATTTGAGCAGTCGCTTCTTCTGACATACGATGCGGTCATTTTACGTTTAATGGAAATAAAAGAACTCGACACTCATAAAATGTACGGTCACCATGCCAATTTAGAATAGTCATTTTCAAAGCCTTTCCTTTCTTAGAAGGAGGGGCTTTTTCATTTTCATCAAGCTCAGAATCTTGACATCAATCATTTGTTGTAACTATAATTGTTACATCGTTAAAGAAAAAGCGTAAACACGGAAGGAAGATGAACATGAAAGTACAAATCTGGTCAGATATCGCCTGTCCTTTTTGTTATATAGGAAAAAAACAACTAGAAACAGCGCTTGAACAATTCCCTCAAAAGGAACAGATAGAAATCGAGTTTAAAAGCTTTGAACTTGATCCACATGCACCTGCTCAGGTCGATTATGATGTCCATGATATGCTCGTCAAAAAATATGGAATGAGCCGCAGCCAGGCCATGGCAATGAATGAGCAGGTGAAGCAGGCCGGCAAAGAGAAAGGAATCGATTTTCAATTTGATCCACTCGTGTTGACTAACACCTTTGATGCCCATCGATTGGCGCAATATGCTGGTCAAATGGGGAAAGGCGATTTCGTTATGGGAGAGCTGTTTCAAGCATATTTTACAGATGGAAAGCATGTTGGTGATCGTCAAACCCTTTTAGACATTGCAGAAAAAGCAGGTCTTGATTTGCAGGAAGTACAGCAAATTTTAGGCGGAGATGATTTTTCAGATCATGTACGAGAGGACGAAAAAGAAGCGAGACAGCTTGGTATTCATGCTGTTCCGTTTTTCTTGATCAATGACAAATATTCAGTGGCAGGTGCACAGCCAGCCGATACCTTCCTGCGTGCTCTTGAAACGGCTTGGACAGAAGAAGCAGCTCAAGCTGAGAAAGCGGTTGCCAATTCATTTGAAGCAGCATGTGCAGATGGCGTATGCGCAGTGCCTACCCCTAAAGAAGAGATCTAATCATATAAAAAATGAGCCTTCTCCAAAAAGGGCTCATTTTTTTCTTGCATTCATTTGTTTGATCGTTTCACCTGGAACCAATTCAGGTTCGTAAAAGGTTTGATGAGGGAGATTCTTCTTCCCTTGCACCTTTTTAATCATCCAGTCTGCTGCATCCCGGCCCATTTGCTCCTGAGGGTGCGTCAGTGTTGTTAGCTTCACATTGGCATTTTTCTGGGCAATATACGAATTGTCCTGTCCAATAATGGAAAGGTCCTCTGGAATGGACAGACCGATGTCACTGCATACATTGGCAACTTCTAATCCAACCTCATCGTTATAGCAAACAAGGGCAGTCAGCTCATGCTGATGCTTTAATAAGAAAGTTTTAATATCATCCCCCAAATGCTGCTTCGATTCTGTATCGAAAAAGAGTACGTGCTCAGGCAGGAAATTAAGCTTGGCTTCACCGAGCGCTTGAATATAGCCCTTCATTCGGTACTTTCCCTGTAAATCATCTGTTTTTGAAATGAGCCCGATTTGCTGATGTCCCGAGGTGATCAGCTCTTTTGTGGCTAAATAGCTGGATTTCACATCATCCAAACAGAGAAAAGGAACCTCTAACTGCTCATAATAGGCATTGATCATAATGAGCGGGACATCCTGTTCTTTAAAAGATAAGTAGTACGAGATGTTCGGATTATATAAATTACTTTTCGTCGGCTCGACAATGAGTCCGTCCACACCAAAGGACAGCATCATTTCGAGCGCTTTTTTCTCCTGTTCTACATCATTATTTGTACTCGCCAGTAACAACGAATAGTTCTCTTCGTTTAATCGGCTTTCAATGCCTCGAATGATGGAAGGGAAAATGTAATCGGATATGTATGTCGTGATAACCCCAATCGTTTTCATATGCGCATGTCCCGCAGGCTTTGTTTGATATTGATTGGTCACAAATGTGCCTGAACCCTTCTCACTACGCAAAAAACCTTCGCTCGACAATTCTAAGATGGCCTTTCGAACGGTATGCCTGCTCACTTGATACATCTCCTGCAGGCTTGATTCAGTTGGAATACGTTCCCCGATCCGGTAATCCCCTGTAAGTATTTTGCTTTTTATATCATCGATAATGATCTGGTACTTCTTTTTCATCGTTTCACTTCTTTCTCAGTTGATCATCTACTCAGATTGAGAAGAAATTGTATGGACATATTTTAACATGGTTGTCGAATCAAAAACAGGCGCTTTCCCTTTCTGACGTTTCAGCTTTAGAAAAGTGCAGGTTTTTGTCATATTGTGTATGTACAACTATATTTATTATTGACATATGTACGTACAAATATTATATTGTGAATGTGCACATAGAATCAATGAATCTAGAAAACTAAAATTGAAACCGCTACCAATCATGGAGGTGAACGCAGAATGAATCATGAAGAGACGACCAAAGCCTTAAAAGAAGGACGGACATCTTTAGGGATTGAATTTGGTTCAACACGAATTAAAGCCATTTTAATAGATGAAGCGTTTCAGCCAATTGCCCAAGGTGCATTTGAGTGGGAAAGTTCTCTCCAGGAAGGAATTTGGACGTACAACTTAATTGATATCATTACAGGTCTTCAAGTAGCGTACCGAGAGATGAAAGAGCAAGTCGAGCAAAGGTATGGCGTGACCATTCAAACCATTGGCTCAATTGGGGTATCAGCTATGATGCATGGCTATGTGGCATGTGATCATACAGGAGAGGTCCTCGTTCCGTTTCGCACATGGCGGAACGCAACAACCATTGAGGCGAGTCAAAAACTGACGAATGTCTTCCAATTTCATATTCCAGAAAGATGGAGCATTGCCCATTTGTATCAAGCCATATTAGAAGAGGAAAAACATCTTTCCCGTTTAGAATATATGACCACTCTATCAGGATACATTCACTGGCTTTTAACAGGAAAGCAGGCCATTGGCATTGGGGATGCATCTGGCATGTTTCCAATTGATGAACAAACGAAAGATTACAATGAAGAAATGCTTCATCAATTTGAAGACTTGATCGCAGAAAAAGGCTATCCGTGGAAGCTCCGTCACCTTCTGCCGCATGTTTATTTAGCAGGCGAGGAGGCTGGCGTGTTAACGGCAGCTGGAGCAGCCATTTTAGATCAAGGCAAACACTTACAGCCAGGGATTCCATTTTGCCCCCCCGAAGGTGACGCCGGAACGGGCATGGTGGCAACAAACAGTGTAGAAAAACGGACAGGGAACATTTCAGTTGGGACATCTGTTTTTGCCATGATTGTGCTAGAGCAGGAGCTAAAGGGTGTGTATCCAGAAGTGGATATGGTCACAACGCCGGACGGACTGCCAGTTGCAATGGTTCATGCGAACAACTGTACAAGTGACTTAAATGCTTGGATGAATATCTTTAGAGAGGCATTTGACGCACTAGGCGTGCAAGTGTCGTCAGAAAAGGTATACGAAACCTTATTACAGCAGGCGTTAGAAGCAGATCGAGATGGCGGCGGGCTCTTAAGCTATGGCTATTATTCTGGTGAAAATATTACAAGACTGCCAGAAGGAAGACCTCTTTTTGTCAGATCAGCTGAAAGCCGCTTTAATCTGGCTAACTTCATGCGTACCCATCTTTTTTCTGCTTTTGGCGCAATGAAAATAGGGATGGACCGTTTAAAAGAACATGAACAGGTTGCGATTGATCGGTTATTAGGGCATGGAGGGTTATTTAAAACACCGCTCGTTGGTCAAAAAATGGTGGCAGCAGCGCTTGATACACCTGTATCAGTCGTTTCTACTGCGGGAGAAGGCGGTGCGTTTGGAATGGCTGTCCTCGCTTCCTATATGGTCCATCATCAAAAGCAAACATTGGCTGAATTTCTCACGCATCAAGTGTTTGCCCATACATCAGAAGAACTGATAGAACCCGATCCACTTGATGTCAAAGGTTTTGGCGAATTTTTAAAGCGCTATCAAGACGGCCTTCCGATTGAAGAGGCGGCAGTAGCATATCTGATGTCAAAGAAAGGAGTGACAACCGTATGTTAGAACGCTTAAAAGAAGAAGTATACGAAGCCAATTTAGATTTGCCGAAATACGGACTTGTGAAATTTACATGGGGTAATGTCAGTGCGTGTGATCGTGACAGCGGTCTATTCGTTATTAAGCCTAGCGGTATAGCGTATGACCAATTATCAGCAAAAGACATGGTTGTGGTCGACTTTGACGGTGAAGTAGTGGAAGGGGAATACAGCCCTTCATCAGATACTGCAACACATGCTGTCCTTTACAAACACTTTGAGGAAATTGGCGGTATATCACATAGCCATTCCATGTGGGCAACCGTTTGGGCGCAGGCAGGTCTCGATTTACAGGCAATGGGCACAACACATGCCGATACATTTTACGGCGCTGTTCCGTGTGCTCGATTTCTGACAGAAGAAGAAGTGAATCGTGGTTATGAGGTAGAAACGGGCCGGCTGATCATCGAAACGTTTGAGAAAAGAAACTTAGATGTGATGGCGGTGCCGGGTGTATTGCTTCAAGGCCACGGCCCATTTACGTGGGGGGAAGATGCAAAAAGTGCGGTCACAAACAGTGTGATTTTAGATGAAGTCGCCAAAATGAATTTGTTTGCAAAGCAATTAAATGAATACGCAGAACCTCTTCCGCAGCGAATTTTAGATAAACATTACTTAAGAAAACACGGAGAACATGCGTATTACGGACAAAAACCTTCAAGATAAAGAAAAGAGGGATATCTATGTTAACAAGTCAACATAAAGAATGCTGGTTTATTGTCGGATCACAGCATTTATACGGAGATGAAGCACTGCAGAAAGTAAAAGCAGATGCACAAAAAATGACGGATGCCTTAAATGAGAGTGGTTTACTTCCTTATCCAGTGATCCTTCAGGAGCTGGCTGTCAGCGCGGATCAAATCACAAAGCTGATGAAAGAGGTCAATTATCGTGATGAAGTTGTCGGCGTCATGACGTGGATGCATACATTTTCACCGGCAAAAATGTGGATACGCGGGACCAATCTTTTGCAGAAGCCTCTTTTGCATCTTGTCACACAGTATTATGAAAAAATTCCGTGGGACACGATCGATATGGACTATATGAATCTTCATCAATCTGCCCATGGAGACAGAGAATATGGCTATATCAATGCACGTTTAAATAAACAAAACCAAATTGTTGCCGGTCATTGGTCTAAGCCGGATGTGCAGCAACAAATCGCTGAATGGATGGACGTGGCAGCTGCCTATCATGAAAGCTTTCAGATTAAAGTGGCTAGGTTTGGTGACAACATGCGCCACGTGGCTGTAACAGAAGGCGATAAAATTGAAGCCCAGATTCAACTAGGATGGACCGTTGATTACTTTGGCATAGGCGATCTCGTCGAATATGTGAGTGCAGTAGAAGAAGCAGAGGTAGATGCATTATTTGCGGAATATTTAACGCAATATGATGTGGATTATGGAACGTATTCAGTTGAAGATTGGGAAAAAAGTGTCAAGGAGCAAGCCCGATATGAGATTGCCATCCAACGCTTTTTAGATGAAGGCGGCTACAATGCCTTTACGACGAACTTTGAAGATTTACATGGAATGAAGCAGCTGCCAGGGCTTGCGGTACAGCGGCTGATGGCAAAAGGGTATGGCTTTGCCGGGGAAGGCGATTGGAAAACGGCTGCGCTGGACCGGTTATTAAAGGTGATGAGTCATCATCAATCCACTGGTTTTATGGAGGACTACACGTATGAAATGACCTCTGGGCAGGAAGCAGTGCTGCAATCTCATATGTTAGAAGTAGATCCGGTGCTTGCCCATACGAAACCTGTCATTGTCGTATCTCCGCTTGGAATCGGAAACAGGGAAGATCCAGCTCGCCTTGTGTTTGATGGAAAAGCAGGGGAAGGTGTTGTTGTTTCTATTGCTGATTTTGGGACTCATTTCAAATGGCTCATACAAGAAGTCGAAGCCTTTGAGCCGGAAGAAGCAGCACCTCATTTACCGGTTGCACGTGTGCTCTGGAAAATCAAGCCGAATTTTCAGGACGGCGTCAAAGCATGGATTAAGCAAGGCGGGGGTCATCATACAGTCGTATCCCTCAATTTAACGGTTGATCAAATTGTTCATTTTGCAAAGCTTGTGAGTGCAGAGTATGTGGTTTTATAGAAGGGTGAAAGGTCTTCTACTGAGTGCAGTAGAAGCACGGGATGAAATGAAAGCGGTTAATTAAGTGAGGGGGTCATCCACTTGGAGAAAAAAGTGTCAAGCAAATTTATCTTCTTTTTCGGGTCCTTTGCAGGCATCTTATTCGGATATGATATTGGGATTATTGCAGGGGCAGAAGGACATATTCAGCAAGAATTTCAGCTCAGCCCATTATGGCTTGGAATTGTCGTCTCTTCATTAATGGGTGGGGCGATTATCGGTTCCATTTTAAGCGGTCTGTTAGGGGATAAATTTGGCCGCAGAAAGCTTATTTTGGTCTCATCCGTTATCTTTTTTGTCGGAGCGATCGGATCAGCTATCGCACCAGAAGAGATTTCATTAACCATTGCACGTATCTTTTTAGGGACAGCCGTAGGAACAGCCTCATCTTTGGTGCCGGCATACATGTCTGAAATTGCTCCTGCTAAAATCCGCGGGAAATTGTCTGGGCTCAATCAGCTCATGATCGTAAGTGGACTATTGCTGAGCTATATTGTTGCATTTGTGTTTGAACCTGTTCCAGACAGCTGGCGCTGGATGCTCGGTAGTGCCGCTTTATTTGCCATCGTACTTTATATTGGTATGCTGAAGCTTCCTGAATCTCCGAGATATTTAATTAAACACGGAATGGCTCATAAAGCACGGGAAGTATTAGGGTCACTGCGCTCTTCTGATGAGGAAATTGAAGCAGAGATGCAGGAAATTTTAGAAGTCGCGAAAGAAGAACGCTCTGGTATTCGCGAATTGTTCCAAAAGAAATTCAGAATGGCTCTTTTCATAGGGGTTGGGATGGCGACCCTTCAGCAAATTCAAGGGGCGAACTCCATTGTGTATTATGCAACGAGTATTGCTCGGAATGTAGGGCTTGCACCTCAGGTTGCCGCAGGTTTTACAGTCATTGTCGGTGTCATTTTTGTCGTCACCACCGTGATCTTTTTACAATTTGTTGACCGATTCGACCGCCGAACGATTCTCACCGTAGGGGGAACGGGCATGGCCCTTTCTTTCTTTGCACCAGCCGCATTAGGTGCAGTTGGCGTGAGTGAAGGGATTTTAAACTGGGTGACATTGATTTCACTTTGCTGCTTTATCTTGTGCTACGCCTTCTCATGGGCACCGATAACGTGGATCATCATCGGCGAAATCTTCCCGCTTTCTGTCAGAGGTATCGGTGCAGGTATTTCATCTGCCTTTAACTGGACGGGATCGTTAGCCGTTGGACTCGTGTTCCCTATTCTGGCAGACCAATTCAGCTTTGGTGTCATTTTCTCCTCATTTGGTGTCATCTGCTTAATCGGACTATTGTTCACCCGCTTTGTACTAGTTGAAACAAAAGGAAGAAGTTTAGAGCAAATCGAAACCGATATGGCAGCACGAGTATAAAGAAAACCCTCGCATTCGTTGTCAGTCCTGCGTGCTGGTGCTCACGAATGTCGAATTCGCTCCGCGCCAGTACTCGTCCTTCCTAGGGGCTGCAAAGGTTTTCTATCACGCTGAAAAGAAGACAAAGGGCTAAAATCAAGATCATTTTAGCCCTTTGTCAACAATCTGAAACCCACTATCCTATGGATAGTGGGTTTTTTACTCAAGCATCTGTTTTAGCTCATCTGGCAATAAATCAATCAATTGATCATAAGAAGATAAATCAAGCACTTCAAGCAGCGCATAATATTTTGCATAAACCTCACTCAGCTGATCAGGATGATTCGTTTCATATCGATTCAAATGCATTTGAGTCAGTTCAAGTGCAATGTCTAGCTTGTTTCGTTCGATTGGTTGTGTCGTATTGATCATATCGTTCACCTCGTGTTTGATGATGAGTGAAGGTTATGGGGCGGTACCGCAGCTAACCTTATATTCATTTTCCTCGACCTTTTTCGAATAGCAGACAGAAGGTGTCATCCCTGTTTCACTTTTCCAAGTCTGCCAGTAAACATCATAAAGCTGGCCATACTCAGGATCTTTGTACTTCGTTTTTTTCAAAATAGCAAAATAGCTTTGGTAAGGGTATCCTTCTTGGTAAATTGATTTCCGGATAGCGCCTTTTTCGGTTGAATTTGTGAAGATCATAGGTGATAGCATTGGAAGAGCAATGATGATGACAATAAATATCATGAATAAAAAGAGTTTATGTTTTGTTTTCATAGATGTCCTTTCTGCGCAAGATATCATTTGTATAATATGTTAAAAATGACCTTTTGTAAAGAAAGAGAAAACGAGATGAATAGTGGATTTTTTAAAAAATAGACAAGCATCTAATCACGAATGACGTTTCTTACATACGATAGAGTGTAAGTGAAAGACAAATTGAAGGGGTGTTGAGATGAGCCGGAATCGATTAGATGATTTTTTCTTTGGACCTCGCAGAGGAAACCATGGAGAAGATGAAACGGTTGTTTTCCCCACACGTCAAATTGTCAACACAAGAACGAATGAACAAACCATCAGAAAAATTCATCCAACGCATATCACAAACGTCAATAAAAACATCAAAAGAATTGAAAACTACTATCCTGTCACTGAGTCGACTCATAACGAGTATATCGTGAAAGAATACGATTGCGGCAGTGATATCAAAAACCCTTGCTGCCGTCCAGTGAAACGCTGTAAGTGGTAATGAAGGGGGCATCCTTTTATGGGATGCCTTTTTATTTTCAGGAGAAAAATTTTGATCAAAATCTCCTTTCAAGATAAAATTGGAAGTATCAATCATTCTGTTGGAGGCGATGTTCTGAATATTCGATTGTTAATTCCAGATGATGCTGAAGAATATGCCGCGTTGAGACTAGAAGCACTACGATTACATCCAGAGGACTTTGCGATGAGTTATGAAGAAGAGCAAATCGGTACAATAGAAAAATACGCAGCTCGTTTTGCTTCGGTACAATTTACGTGGACCTTTGGTGCCTTTGATCAAGGGAAGCTTGTGGGTATGGTCACGCTCATCCAAGAAAACTTACAGAAATTAAAGCACCGAGCGAATGTGGCGGCGATGTATGTTACAGCGGGTGCCCGCGGAAAAGGAGTAGGCAAGGCCTTGATAATGGAAGTTCTTTCATTCGCCGGAAAACGACACGACATCGAGCAAATGTATTTATCAGTCGTGACGACCAATCACTCAGCCAAACGCTTGTATCGCTCTATTGGATTTGAGTCATACGCACTTGAAGAAAAAGCACTAAAATGGCCTGATCATACATATGTAGATGAGGAAAAAATGGTTTTATTTTTATGATAGTCTGGAGGAGATAAAAGTGGATCAACAGACCATACGCATCATGTTAGCAGCAGGACCAAATAGTGAGCTGGAATCTTTTGCGCTGCGTGCAGCACTTGAAAACTTCGGCGTAAAAGTCGATATGCAATGGATCGGAAGACCAAATGACCTGATCAATGTGTTATCTGGAAAAAATAGAGGAGAAATCGATTACATTCTTCTATCGTTTCATGGGGAAGAAGGAGCATTTCTCATGCCAGAATTAGGGGAAGATGTATACGAAGATGGAGAGCCTAGAGGCGCTGCTTTTGGAGCGGATGAAATCAAGCAGTATGCTTCATTAAAAGGGGTTCACGTTATTTCTACAGGTTGCACACTAGGTGAGAAAAAATTAGCAGATGCCTTTTTAGAAGCAGGTGCCATGTCCTATATAGCGCCGGATGATTACATTGATGGAGATGCGGCATTTATCTTTGTATTGACCTTGCTTTATGAGCGCTTAAACAATACAAAGACGGTCAGAGCGGCTTTTGATCGAGCGAGTTCGATTGATGAAGAAACGAAATTATTTCAACTATATATGCAAAAATAATGTTAGGGCTGAGAAATCAAGCCCTTTTTCTATTCCTCTTTTAAATTGTGTCTAAAGTGTGACAAGTTTGTTTTATGAAAACTAAATTGGGTTCACGCAAAGTCTATCCTACAAACACACGTCATCAAGGCATGACGCCATCACGAGAGGGGAATTATTGTGTCAATGAAATGGAAAATCAGTCTCGTCCTATGCGGACTTGCAATCATCATCGGAATTGCTGCATTTTATCATAATCAGCAGGCAAGTGGGACGGAGAAGAAGAAGGTAGAACCAGATGCGAGCTATAAAGAAGTGGAAATAGTCACCCTCGTGAATGACGGGAGATACATGAGATATGCAGTCAACTATCCGGTGTTTCATCAAAAAAAGCTAGATCAAGAGATGAAAAGATTTGCAGAAACAGCGTTAGACAAATTCAAAACATCATTTAGCGAAGCGAGCGATGTCGATGAAGAGAATCGATACGAATTAAATATAGATTACGAGATTATTCATTATGCCAAGCAAACCGTTGCGATTAAATTCAATACATATGAATTGAAAGGCGGAGTAAAAGGCGCACATCAAACGAAGTTGTTCAATTTTGATTTCAAGAAACAGCATTTTTTATCAATAGATGATTTATTTTTATCAAAGAAAGAAAATCTGCAAAAACTGTCACATATGACATTTGATGAATTAAAAAAAGATCGCGCTCTTGCTGAAAATGAGCATTTGCTCAAACAAGGAACGTCTCCTGCGGCAGAGCATTATCAATATTTTGCCATCAAGGATCGTTTTATTGAATTCTACTTTCCAGCAGGGCAAATCGCACCAGACAAACAAGGCCCTCAAGTGCTGGCGATTAAAAAAACAGTGCTTAAAGGAATGTTAAAACCAGAATATATCAATAAAGAAAAGAACAAAAACGAGAAAAAAGAACCAATTCCAAAAAGAAAAATCGTAAAACTGCCAAAACAGTCAGCATTCAACCTAAATCAAAAAGCCATTGCCCTGACATTTGACGATGGACCAAATCCATCAACGACTTCAAAAATTTTAACAGCTTTAAAAGAAAACAAAGGACATGCGACATTTTTTGTATTAGGCAGCAGGGTTCAATATTACCCCGATATGCTAGGTGAGATCAGAAAGGGTGGGAATGAAATCGGAAATCATTCCTATAGCCATCCTTTACTCACAAGACTGCCATTAAAACAAGCCGTCAAACAAGTAGAAGAGACCCAGCAAATCATTGAAAAAGCTGGCGGGTTCACACCGACTCACTTTAGACCGCCATATGGAGGAACAAACGGGCAAATTAACGCGGCTGTCAACATGAAAGTCACGCTTTGGGACGTAGATCCTGAAGACTGGAAATATCGCAACAGCCAGTACGTCGCGAGCTACATTCTCACACATGCGTCTAGCGGAGAAACCGTCTTAATGCACGACATCTATGACACCTCGGCAAACGCAGCTGTCACGATTATCAAGGAATTAACCAAACAAGGATATCAATTATTAACAGTTTCAGAGCTTGAGCAGTGGAAGGAAGCGCGGGCGAAGAAAGGTGAATTGAATACGTAATGATCATGCGAATCTTAGTGGATTCGCATCTTTTTTTAAAGCCAATTATGAAAATAAAGGGAAATGATGTTAAAATGAGTGTGGAAAGGGAGGGCTTCGGATGGTATTGATGAGGTTGATCAGCCTATATATGCTGACAGCGTTTTGTTTGGGTTTTATCGTCAATTATGTACCTGGTTTGATGCTGCCCATTTATATTCTTGCGATGATCGGGCTCATTTTATGTCTCGTTCATATTGCGCTGCATTATATTCGTCGAATCAGATATATGTTGCTTCATGAAAAACGGTAAGAATTCTCTAATTGCTTTCTCTAAAAAACTTCCCTCTAAATGAGAGAAGTTTTTATTTTTTCGGTTTTTGATGTTCTAACAGTTGTATGATTTTCTCGTTTGACTCTTTCATTTGTCTTAATAAAGAAACGATATTCCCAGTAAACCCAATGAGGACAATAAGTAAAATGATGATGATCCACATGCTATGGCCTCCTACCTGCTCACGAATGCTGTTTTGCTTCCTTATCCATTACCTTGTCAAGGATACAGTATAATGAATGTATTGAAATGAACAGTTCGTGCTATTTATTCGACAATTGATGTAAACAGAGAATGATTGGGGAGATTTCTTTGAAACGAGTAGACGTAGTATCAGCTTTATTTATGATGAGGAAGAAAATATGTTAATGGTCAAAAATGTAAAGGGATATTGGGAACTTCCAGGCGGTACTGTAGAAAAAGGTGAACACCTGCAGCAGGCCGTGGTCCGTGAGGTGAAAGAAGAGACAGGGTATGTTTGCAAAGTAAATGAACTTCATTCGGTTCGATAAGTATTCTTTCACGATAAAATGCATCATGCACTCATCGTGACCTTCTTTGCGGAAATCATCGGCGGGCAGATGAACATTCTAGATCCGGATCATGATATTCTAAATTTGAAACCAAGGGTGATCAACCCTTGGTAGATGTATTTATTTCACCTCTGAATTATAAAGGTGGATCTTCAATCATAATTCTTTAACACGATTGCTGAATTATGTCCGCCAAAGCCAAAAGAATTTGATAGTCCATATTTCATTGGAAGATTTCGCGTTTTTGAGACAACATCTAAGTCGCAATCTGGATCTAAATTCTCTACATTAATAGTTGGAGGAATAATTCCTTGTCTCAAACTTTCCACTAAAGCAATTGCTTCTACTCCACCAGCAGCACCAAGCATGTGACCAGTCATTGATTTGTTTGCAGTTGTTGGAATTTTGCGGGAATGTTCACCAAACAATTTCTTAATAGCTAGAATTTCTGAACGATCACCTATTTGTGTACTTGTTGCATGAGCACTAATAACATCAATTTCACCTGTTGATATATTTGCACTTCTCAATGCTTTTTTCATTGCTAAGTAGGCACCCTTACCTTCTGGGTGTGATGCTACCATATGATGAGCATCTGAACTAGCTCCGTATCCCACTACTTCACATAATATCGGCGCATCTCTAAGAATAGCGTTTTCTAATGATTCTAATACTAAAATACCTGCGCCTTCACTCATAACAAAGCCATCTCTATCTGTATCGAACGGACGGCTGGCTCGACCTGGATCTTGGTTTTTTGTAGATAGTGCATGGGCGTTTCCAAAACTAGCCAAAGATAACTGTGTGATTGCAGCTTCTGCTCCACCGGCAAATATAATATCTGCCTCATCATTTCGGATAGCATTGAAAGCCTCACCAATAGAGGTGTTCCCGATTGAACAGGCCGTTACTGGTGATAATGACGGGCCTTGTGCCCCTAATCTAATACTTATTTGAGCCGCAGCTGCATTTGAAATCATCATTGGTACAAGGCTAGGGCTTACTCTTGCGGGACCTCGTTTATTTAATACATTCACATTATCAACAAGTGATTGTATACCTCCGATCCCTGAACCAACGTATACCCCTAAACGTTCAAGATCAACCTTATCTAACTGTAATTGTGATTTTTCTAATGCTTGTTCGGCTGCTGCTAAAGCAAACTGACTAAATCGATCTAATCGTTTGGCTTCTTTCCTTCCAAATATTCCATCTACATCGAAATCACGAACCATTCCAGCTATCTTTGTTTTATAATCAATAGTATCAAAAGAATCAATTAGAGATATTCCCGATTGACCTTTAACTAGTTGATTCCAAAAGCTATTTACATCATTTCCTAGAGGCGAAATAATTCCCATTCCAGTAATGACAACTCTTTTCATAATAATTCCCTCCTTATTTTTTATTAACTTTAACTTTTGTGTTATCCTATTACAAGTTGTTGTTTATCCTAGTATAATTAGCACTATTTAAAAAGGAGATTTTAATGAAACCTGAAACAAGACTTCAAGCTTTATCAGAATTTCTAAAGAATCAACGTTCGAAAATTACTCCTCAAATGGTTGGTTTACCTGTAGGAACCCGCAGAAGAACACCAGGACTAAGAAGAGAGGAAGTGGCTCAACTAGCCGGTGTAAGTCTTACATGGTATACATGGTTAGAACAAGGTAGAGATATAAAAGTGTCTACTTCGGTATTAGATGCTATTTCTCGAGCATTACAATTAAATAACGATGAAAGGAGATATTTGTATGCTCTAGCGTTAGAGGAAGGAGTGAAACAACCCTTTATAAATGAGAAGGAGAAGGAAATCAGTCCGGCTTTAGTGAAAATTTTGCAGGAACTTCGTTATTGTCCAACAATTATATCAGATAGAAGAAGTCAGATTGTTGGGTGGAATCAAGCAGCAGCTAATGTATTTTTGGATTTTGAACAAATCACCCCAGCAGAAAGGAATATAATACGCTTACTATTCGCAAGAAAGGAATTTAAAAGTTTAGCAGTGAATTGGGAGCATTTTGTTAGAGGATATATCGCAATATTTAGAACGTATTATGGACAGTATGTGGCTGATGACTGGTATGAGCAATTTATACAAGAAATGGAACAGGCATATCCTGAGTTTCATAAAATTTGGAATGAAAATGAGATAAGCTCTGCTCCTGAAGTATTAATTGAGTTTCGTCATGCTAAGGTAGGTAAAATGTTGTTTAATCTTACTTCGTTACAAGTGCATGGAGATACTGATTTAAGATGCAGCGTCTATACTCCAGTTGAGAATACTGAAACTGAGCTTAAGTTAAAACGTTTAATTGAAAGCTAACCATATAAAACATATGATGAATTCTAAATTCTTTACCGATCGTTCTGGAATTTGCTATGCTTGAAACACGTTAGATCTAACTGTTTTGCTACTCAAACGAGAGTGATTATTCTTTATTATTTTAGAATGAGGGAGGGATGAATGCATCAATGATTCTTAGTCCTTTCTCAGAATTAAGAGGTAATACGTTCTAAGGTGGGATTATGTCTAGAAATAAATTTGATAAAAAAGAGCATTAAGAAAACAATGGGGCTTTTCTGGGAACAGGGTTATGAAAAAACATTCATGCAAGACTTGGTGACATATGGGTGTTCATCGCAGAAGTATAATTCTTTACTTATCGTTCTAAAAAGGGTATTATGTAATCATGGTTTGTAATTCATGTGTTTATTTTAGAATGTTCATTCTATAATGGATGATGACTTTTGTTTTTGTTAGTATTGGTTCATGGATTTTTTTAAGGAGAATTAAAATGGCTAGAAGTAAAGAGTTTGACGAAAAAGAAGTATTAAGAAAAGCAATGGAGTTATTTTGGGAACAGGGCTATGAAAAAACATCCATGCAAGATTTGGTGGATCATATGGGGATACACCGTAGGAGTATATATGACACATTTGGCGACAAGCGTTCATTGTTTTTAGCTTCCCTTCATCATTATGAAGAGCTCATCGTTAATGAGATGGAAAGCATAATCAGCAGCACTTCATCCATTAAACAGACGATACGTGATGTTTTTATTTTCGTACTGAATTCCATTAAACAATACCCAAAAGGATGTCTATCAGTAAATGCAGCCATTGAATTATCTTTGTTGGACAAAGAAATTGGGCGCATCGTTACAAAAATGTTTAATCGTACTGAAGATATGTTTAATTCCCTTATAAAACAGGGTCAAACTAATGGAGAGCTATCAAAAGAAATCGATTCTGATAACATATCTCGTTTCTTACACAACAATTTGGTAGGTATAAGAGTACTAATAAAAACTGATTACAGTAAAAAAGAATTAGAAGGCATCATTTCTCTAGCACTTTCAGTGTTGGACTAGCTTTCTTTTTTTACCCTTTTTAGAATGTTCATTCTAAAATAAGCATGAAACAAACCATCATAATGCATAGTTATAAATCGTTTTTTAATTTCTAAGGAGGAACACAAAAATGAGAAATTTTAAAATACCAACAGAATCAGAATTTATTGAAGCAGAAGGAATTCGTTACGCATATAGGAGATTTGGTACAAAAGATGGTATACCAGTAGTATTTCTTGTTCACTTTAGAGGAACGTTGGAAAACTGGGATCCAGACATGCTTGAACCTATTGCAAATAAACGCCCAGTAATCTTATTTGACAATAAAGGGGTTGGTGAGACCGATGGACTAACGCCTACTACAATGGCTGATATGGCAAAAGATACAGCAACATTTATAAAAGCACTTGGATTAGAACAAGTCGACATTCTTGGTTTTTCCATTGGTGGCATGGTTGCACAAGAGCTAGCTTTACAAGAAGGAGATTTAGTAAGAAAAATGATTTTGGCAGGTACTTCACCTGAATCTGGTATTAATCCAAATCCAGAGATTTTTGAAAGAATGAATCGTCACGGCGGAACGGAAGAAGATGGAATAAATGATTTTATGTTCTTTTTCTACGAACAAACCGAAACAAGTAAATCAGCAGGAATAGCTTCACTACAAAGAATTTTTAATCAGAAAAAAGTAAATAGTTCGGAACAAGTAAAAGAGGCACAATTACAAGCTATTGCAAAATGGGCTAAACAAAAATCTAATCATGATTATGAATGGTTACAAAACATCAAACACCCTGTACTTGTTACTAATGGTGTTAATGATGTGATGGTACTGACTAAAAACAGTTATATCTTAGCAGAGAAATTACCCAAAGCACAGCTGATTATATATCCTGATTCTGGTCACGGGCATCTGTTTCAATATCCAGAACTATTTGCAGAACACGTAAATTTATTTCTTGATTCTAATTCTTATTAAAAAGGAGAGTATTCATATGAGCAAATTATTTGAAAAAGTTCGTATCGGAAACATTGAATTAAAAAATCGTATAGGTATGGCTCCGATGACTAGAAATAGAGCTTTACCAGATGGTACGCCGAGCGATTTAGTAGCTGAGTACTATGGTCAGCGTGCTTCAGTCGGTTTAATTATAAGCGAAGGAACCCAACCTTCAGATGATGGGCAAGGTTACACGAATACACCTGGTATTTATACAGAAAATCATATTAGAGGGTGGAAAAAAGTAACTTCTAAAGTTCATAGTGAAGGCGGTCATATTTTTATTCAGCTTATGCATGTAGGACGTGTATCACACCCTGATAACACACCTCACCACCGCCAAGCAGTTGCACCGTCAGCTATTGCACCTGGTGTAGAAATTTTCACGGCAGAAGGAATGAAAGAAATTCCAACACCAAGAGAACTGAGTGAGCTTGAGATAAAAGATGTTATCAATGAGTTTCGTTTAGCAGCACGTTCAGCAATTGAAGCTGGTGCAGACGGAGTTGAAATTCACGGAGCGAATGGTTATCTGATCCAACAATTCCTTAGTGAAAACTCCAATCATCGTCAAGATGCATACGGTGGTACGATTGAGGGGCGTTCTCGATTCGCAATTGAAGTAGCTAAAGCAGTTGTTGATGAAATAGGAGCAGAAAGAACAGGCATCCGTTTTTCTCCTCAAGGAACACTGCAAGGCATTGATGAGGGGGAGAATAGCCTTGAGATGTATCGCTATTTAATAAGTGAATTAAATAAGCTTAACCTTGCTTATCTGCATTTAATGCACTTTGGAAACGAGCAATTCCTAAAAGATGTGCGTCAACTTTGGGACCAAGCACTTCTTGTTAACCGTCCAGGTCGTCCTCTAGATCAACTTTCGTCTGATGTAGATAATAATCTTGCAGATGTTGTCACAGTAGGCACTTGGGTACTAGCTAATCCAGACTTTGTAGAACGGATTCATTCAGGTGCTCCTCTAAACGAACCTGATAAAAACACGCTCTATGCAGGAGGAAAAGAAGGCTATACAGATTATCCTTTCTTAAAATAATTTAATTAATTATGAATATCCCATCTAGGGATATTCATATCTTTTTTTCTTAGATTCTTTATAAATAGATACATGTGCGTTAATTAAAAATGTGAAGGATTGTCATGAAAGTTTTAGCGATTGAAAACTACGGTGAAAAACCAAATTTTTTTAGACTTCCCTAAGCCCAAAATAAATAATGGCGAGGTCTCAGTTGAGATATATGCGGCAAGTATAAATCCTCTTATACAAAAATTACAATTATCGATAACCTACATCCATAGTAACAACTCGCAGTAAGAAACGCTGTAAAACGTTTTAAAGGTTTAATTAAACTAAAAATGGAGGTGTGCTGTAAAATGAAAAAAACTGTTCTTATCACCGGGGTATCGGGTGGAATTGGCAAAGAGTTGGCGGATCGTTTCGCCAAGGGAGGATATAATTTGGTGCTGGTGGCGCGTAGCGAGGGTAAGCTTTTGGAGCTCGCAAAGGAATATAGGAAAAGATATGGCAGTCAAGCGACGGTCATCGCAAAGGATGTGGCTTCACCCGGTGTGCCGAAAGAGATTTTTGCGGAGCTCAAGGAGAAGGGGATCGTCGTCGACTATCTTGTCAATAATGCCGGCTTCGGTTTGTACGGGACGTTCTTGGAGACGCAGTTAGAACAAGAGACGAATATGATTGACGTCAATATCAAGGCTCTGACTGTTATGACGAAACTGTTCTTGCCGGATATGGTCAAACGGGGCCAAGGAGGCGTGATGAATGTGGCTTCGTTGGTGGCTTTCTTCCCAGGACCTATGATGTCGGTTTACTACGCAACGAAGGCGTACGTGCTGTCGTTCACTGAGGCTTTGGAGAACGAACTGAGCGGTACAGGGGTGACTGTGACGGCACTATGTCCGGGACTGACGTCAACCGGCTTTGTTGAACGTTCGGGTATTGGGGAATCGAAGTTGTTCCAGAGTGGTGCTATCATGGAGGCCGGGCAGGTGGCTGAGGAAGGGTACCGAGGCTTCTTACGCGGCAAGACGTTCATAATGCCAGGGGCTCGAAACCGGTTCATGGCATTCCTTCCACGACTGATGCCGCGCAAAATGGTGACCCGTATGGTCAGATCCACACAGCAAAGAACAGGGCATTGACCTAATTGAGGGTGACCAGGGGGGAGTGGCAGTTGATTATGATCTGCCATCTAGCCAAGATCTCGTATTGGAATAAATCGTTCACTAAAAAAGTTACAGAGATTTTTATAAAGACGGAAACCTTCTTATTTGATCTACTGAAACATGGTCAAGAACAAGGAGAAATATTTTTAAGGAGAGAATAATATGAAGTACACAGTTATTACAGGAGCAAGCTCAGGTATCGGATATGAGACAGCATTAGCATTTGCTGCTCGTGGCAAAAACTTAATTATTGCAGCTAGAAGATTAGATAAATTAGAAGAACTTAAATCAACCATTCAGAATCTAAATCCTAGTTTAGATGTTATTATTCGGACAAGTGACCTATCTGTCAAAGATCAGGCATATACACTGTATAACAGTTTAAAGGAGTATCAAATTGAGACTTGGATTAATAATGCTGGTCTTGGTGAAACCTCTTCTGTCATAGATCAGAATTTAGATAAAGTAGAAACCATGTTACGCGTGAACATAGAATCCTTGACAATCCTTTCTACACTATTTGTAAGAGAATATGCTGATGTAGAGGGAACTCAATTAATTAACGTATCCTCAGCACTTGGATATGTAATTGCTGTTGGCAGTGTTGCTTACTCTGCTTCTAAATATTATGTTAGTGCCTTCACCGAAGGGCTTGCAAAAGAACTTGAACTGAAAGGTGCGAAAATGAAGGCAAAAGTTTTAGCACTAGCAATGACGGAAACAGAATTCGCAAAACATGCAAATGATATAAAAGAGTTTGATTACAAAGCAAATCTCCCTATGTACCACACAGCTAAGCAAATGGCAGGTTTTATGATGGAGGTTTATGACAAAGATGAAGCGGTTGGGGTTGTAGATGAAAACTATGAATTTAAGTTGAGAAAGCCGATCTTTCCAATACTAGAAAGCCTTTAAATCTAATTTTTATATATATGGTAACATAATCGTTTAGCGATGGCACCAATGACACGTAGCAGAGCGCAAGAGATAAGTATAACTTATGGCAAATATCAAGGTTCCACAAACAGTTTGGGACTGGGAAGTGACTCTCTATTTTTGTAACAAAAAAAAGTGAATGAAAAGTAGTTTTTAAATTGAACCTGCAAAATGGACAGTAATGCTTAAAAAAGGCATACAACTGAAAAATGCTTGACGCATGAATTGCGCTACACTGGCTGACGTGTACTGCATTCGAACGCTATGGGCTGATGAACTCTAACATCTGTTCTACTGATTGAGTGTGGGAACACCAGCTGTAATAATCTCAAGGAAGGATGCTAATGAAAAAATGAAAACACTCATGAAAGCAGCTCAGATCACCAAGTATTCAAAAAATATCCATGCCAAAGTCAATGACATTCCAATTCCAGAAATCGATGAAAACGAAGTCTTGGTAAAGGTCAAAGCTGCGGCAGTCAATCCACTCGAAATGTTAATTATTACAGGCAGCGTGAAACTGATTCAAGATTATGAATTCCCATTAACGCTTGGTAATGAATTGACAGGAGTTATCGAAAAAATCGGAAAAAATGTGACAGAATTTCACGTAGGAGATGCCATCTATACACGTCTTCCCCTTAAAAAAATTGGTGCTTTTGCGGAATATGCCGCAATTGATGCTGCCGCAATTGCACCCATGCCAAAAAATTTGTCTTACGTGGAAGCCGCTGCTGTACCACTGGCTGGACTCACAGCGTATCAAGGTCTACATGAAGAACTTGAGGCACAGTCAGGTAAATCTGTCTTCATTCCAGGTGGATCAGGCAGCTTTGGTCAAATGGCTGTACCAATAGCAAAGGAAATGGGCCTAAATGTCATTGTTAGTGGCAACTCAGAAGCGCGCGAACGCACTTTGGAAATGGGTGCAGACCAATATTTGGATTATGCAATAGAAAACTATGTTGACTTGTTGTCGAATGTGGATTACGTGATTGATACACTGGGACCTAAAGAATTTGACAGTGAATTGAGTATCATCAAACCGGGCGGAAGATTGCTCTCTCTCCGTACAGGACCAAATAAACGTTTCGGGAAATACCTAAATTCCCCATTGTGGAAACGAATATTATTTTCCCTTGCTGGCGCAAATTATGACCGCAAAGCTAAGAAACAAAACGTGGAATATCATTTTATTTTCGTTCGTTCTGACGGCGCACAACTTAAAGAGATTACCAAAATCATTGAAGAAAACAACATTGTTCCAGCAATTCATCCAATACTATTTACTATAGACAACGTAAATGAAGCGCTAGAACTAGTCGCAAATGGACGACCAAAAGGGAAAGTGATTATTAATTTTTAAGGGGAATATGAAGAAAGCAGTCAAAAAATTGAGATCATTTATGTAAAGGATTTTGAAAGGATAGAAAAACTTCAGCAAGCTGGAGTTCTGTATCAGTAATTATAAAACATGGAGAACTAGCCATCCAATTTTTCCTATAAAAAAGTTGGATTTAAGACAGGTGGTTACTTTAACAGACATGCCACGACATGGTAATTACTGTCTGTTTATAAAAAACACTATATTTAGACTAGAGATTAAAATTCTTAATCAATATGATGAAAAATAAAGAACGATCCTTGTTTTGACTTACCATTTTAACCATAATTCACATAAACGTATAGAAACGATGGCAAATGAATATAAGGAGTGTAATGGAATTAAGTTCCATAACCAATGATATGGTTTTATTATGTTGAGTGCTTAGTGGAATGAAAAGAAGCCGGAATTTAGACCGGCTTCTTTGATATTATTTCCCCTTCTCCCGCTTCCGTTTCTCCTTCTCCGCCCGGTAAAATTCATGAAACATCTTCATCAGCGCCCGCTTCTCAATACGGGATACATAGCTCCGCGAAATCCCGAGCTCCTTTGCTATTTCCCGCTGCGTTTTTTCTTTCTTTAAATCAAGACCGAACCGGCCGACGATGACTTCTTTTTCTCGGCCGTCGAGAATGTCGATATACTCCTTTACTTTTTCAAGCTCCATGTTGAGCTGAATGGTATCGATCACATCTTCACTTTCTGATTTTAAGACATCAATTAAAGAAATTTCGTTGCCTTCTTTATCCTGACCGATGGGGTCATGTAAGGAGACATCCTTTTTTGTTTTTTTGAGCGCGCGTAAATGCATCAGAATTTCATTTTCAATACACCGCGCCGCATACGTTGCCAGCTTTGTTCCTTTTCCAGAGGAATAGCTTTCGATGGCTTTAATGAGTCCGATCGTCCCGATGGAGATGAGGTCTTCAGCGTCTTCCCCGGTATTTTCAAATTTCTTGACAATATGGGCGACGAGCCGAAGGTTATGTTCAATCAGCATATTTCTCGCGTGTTCATCGCCCTGTGCCATAAGGGCTAAGTATTTTTTTTCATCATCTCCCGAAAGGGGCTGTGGAAAGGCATTGTTTTTGACATAGGACACTAAGAACACCAATTCTTTGACCATCAATCCCATCGCTGTAAATACTCCTGCCACGATTTTCACCTCCACCATGTTTAGGCCACTGCCTATATCCTCAAATGTATGTGAAGGGGGGATTGTCTGTGTCTGTACGATGAAAAAATCATCTTTTTCGAAAAAAACGGGCTTCTGTTCGTCTGTTTTTGCTGCCTTGCTCATATGTTTGCGGTTTCTTTGCGGTGCTTGGCGGTCAAGAAGCGTGCTAAAATATGTAATATTAGACCGAAAAGGAAGGGGTTTTTTCGGAACATGGGGAAGGTTCTTTCTTCACATGTAGGTATGAAAATTAATGAATGGTATCGAATGATACGGCAGTTCAGTGTTCCAGATGCGGAAATCCTGAAAGCAGAAGTAGAAGCGGAAATTGAACGGATGGAAGAGGACCAGCATTTACTGATTTATTATCAGCTCATGTGTTTTCGGCACCAGATCATGCTTGACTATATACACCCTTCAAAATATCAACCTTTCTCAGTATCTAATCTTGTCGATAAAATCGAAAACTCCAATCATGAGTTATCTGATATGCTGCATTATTACCATGCATTTTTTCGTGGCATGCATGAGTTTAGTCAAAAAGAATATTTAGAAGCCGTCAAATATTACCGAGTGGCAGAAAAACAGCTGTCTATGGTATTTGATGATATTGAGCAGGCTGAGTTTCATTTTAAAGTAGCAGAAGCCTACTATATTATGAAGCAAACGCATGTCTCGATGCATCATATTTTAAAGGCGCTAGAAATATACGATCAGCATGATGCTTATTCTATTCGCATCATTCAGTGCCTGTTTGTGATCTCAGGAAACTACCAAGACTTAAAACGAAAAGATCGGGCACTGCCTCATTTAAAAAAGGCAAAACAGCTCGCATCACAAATTGATCACCCGCGGATATACAGTTCAGCGCTTTATAATTTAGGAAAATGTTATGGGGAGCTGGGCTACCTTGAGGAAGCACAACGCTATTTAACGGAATCGGCTGATATTGCCTGTAAAGAGCAGCTTCCCACGCTTCCGCATACGCTCTATACGCTCGCAAAACTGCTTTTTAGACAAAATGAACAAGAAGCAGCACGCCGCATATTAGAAGATGGAAAATTAGCTGCAAAGAAGCATGAAGACCAGCTGTTCTGTCATATGTTTGAGTATCTAGATGCTTTATATGTTCAAGGAATGAATGAAAAACAACTGCAAAAAACCATTGATTATTTGGAAAAACTTAGCCTATACTCTTATATAGAGGATATCTCACTAGAAATTGCGACAGCCTTAGAAGCCTCTCAACAATACCAGAAGTCCAACCAGTATTATCAGAAATTATTATGGGCTCAAAATCAAATTCAAGAAGGAGAGTGTCTGTATGAATTCTAAGCAACGTTCGACAGTTGAAGAGAGAAACCAAACGTGAAACAAAAAGCGGGCCCATATGGCCGGCTTTTTTTATGTAAAAAATGAAGTCAGGGAGGAGCAGGTATGATCATGAACCTTGAATGAATTCATCAGAAAGCGGGCAATTTAATCTGTAATGATGTTCTGTGGAGGCGGTCTGATGAAAGGGTTGCATATCTTTATGTGTGTATTGGTATTATGCGTTTTTGTTCCTAATGAAATAGAGGCACGAACATTAAAAAGAATCGACCTGGAAAAAACGGGACGAGCGTTTTGGGACATGAGAGAGGAACGGAAGAAGATTGCGATCACCTTTGATGATGGACCTCATCCAGTTTACACGAATCAAATATTGGATGTGCTGAAGCAGCATCAAGTAAATGCCAGCTTTTTTGTCGTAGGAAGCCGGGTTCACGCATATCCAAGGATCGCAGAACGGATTGTGGACGAAGGAAATGAGCTTGGCAATCACACGATGAATCATACGTATTTTGACCTGTTATCATCAAAGGAGATCAAGCAGGAGCTAAAAGAATCAGCGGCTCATATTGCTTCACTCCAGCCTGGCGGGCCCTTATTATTTCGTCCTCCTGGCGGCCGCTTGACGATGAAATCTTTCCGCATTTTGTCAAAGCAAGGATATGATGTGGTCATGTGGTCCTTTACGCAAGATCCGAAGGACTGGTCAAGACCAGGCGCGCATAAAATTGCGAGCCGCATTATTGATCATATTCAAGGCGGCGATATCATTCTTTTGCATGATGGTGGGGGAAACCGGAAGCAGACGGTCGAAGCACTGAAACAAGTGATACCTGAATTAAAGGATCGAGGATATGAATTTGTCAAAGTGAGCGAACTGCTGCATCATGACAAAGCGTATGTACCAGTTCAACTGCAATAGGAAGTATTCGTCAAAAACAGTCATTCATTGAAACCAAAAGTCTTGTCGTTTACTATATGAAGAGGGCTTTTGGAGGTGAATGTTGTGAAGAAATATGTTGTCCTTTTCATCCTGCTTTGTGTCGCTGCTGGGTGCTCAAAGCCAGAACAAGAAAGTATCATTGCATTTGGCGACAGCAATACAAAGGGATCAAACTGGGACTTCCGAGATTATCCAACATCTGAAAAATGGGTAAATCTCATGAAAAACGTCGAGCGCGGTCAAATTCAAGTGAAGAACGCAGGGATTGGCGGGCAGACGACTGAAGATGCGAAGCTTCGCTTTGAGCAGGATATTTTAAAGCAGAAACCAACTTACGTCCTCATCATGTTCGGTACGAATGATGCGGCGATTTTAGACGGGAAACATCCCCGAGTGACGAAAAAAAGATTTAAAGAAAATGTAACCTACTTCATTTCTGAAAGTAGAAAAGCAGGCATTACCCCGATTCTCATGACTTGTGTACCTGTTGTAGAAGGCGGAAAAAAGGGCTTGTATTATTACTCTAGGTATAAGTCATCTTATTTTGCTGAGAGAGGCGGTGCAAGAGCTTGGCAAAATTCCTATAATGACATCACGAGAGAAATTGCCAAGGATCAGCAAGTACCGCTTGTCGACAACTGGAAAGCGTTCATCCGAGAAGCTGGTGAAGATAGTGACAATGCGCTGATTCAATCAGGTTTGATCGACCCTTCTGGCAATCATATGACGCCAAAAGGGGCAAGAATCATTTATAACGAAATCAAAGAGCGTGATGTCATCAAACATTTTTAAATGATGGCCATCTGCCTAAACAAGACCATCCATTTAGCATAGTCTAACAGTATATCTTCCTAGGAGGAGGTAACTGATATGTGGGGATGCCCTTATCCTTACCCTGCGTGTTCGCCTTATCCAGCTCAAGGAGCAGGAATCGGTTACGCTTTTCTTGTTGTGTTCCTTGTGGTCATTTTGGTCGTAGGTGGAGGGTTATGGTTTTGGAATGAACAGCCTTGCAAATAAGACACCTCTTCTTTACTTGAGAAGGGGTGTTTTTTACGGAAAATAGTAGTAAGCCTATAGCGCAAGTGATATAATATCAGTCACCTGAGTTTAAAAAAGGAGAGTGCTCGGGAGGCATGGTTCCTGTGATATGGAATTAAGAGGAAACAGAGAGCATATGCCCGAGCGAACGTCTTTTCATTTCTGTCTCAATTAATTCAATGAAGTCGCGATTTAAGTTCATTTCATTTGCTTTATAATACGATTCTATAAGTAAATCATCTGACAGCTTTTTCATACTAGAAACCCATATGATGGGAAAAACACCTCCCCCGAAAAAGTTGGCATAAAACTTGAGGAAAAGACATATCATCATAGGTTGATCGAATGTCTCTGAAGTACCTTTAATCTACCATGAATGGGAAACAAGAACAATCGTTCTGTTATCCACATGGTGAAGTGGATAACTTGTGGGTAGAGTGTTTATAATTGAATGAAAGCGTGATGAAATATAGGTGGATAATGTGTGTAAAATTATCCACACCTGTTGAAGGTCCTCATCATATGTCGAAAACTTTTTCATTGTATTCGATAGACAGACAAATTGTGATTTGATTCGACACAATCGCTGAAAAACCAATGGAAGAAAGGGTGCAAATTGTGCTAAAGAAGTATTTCTTACCGGATGAATTTGTGAAAAGCATTTTCCACATTTCACCGCAAAAACTAAAAGAACGAAATGTAAAAGGAATTATTACCGATTTAGATAACACACTAGTAGAATGGGATCGTCCAAGTGCGACGCCCCGCTTAATTGAATGGTTTCAAGAAATGAAGGATCACGGGATACAAGTGACGATTGTATCGAACAATAATGAAAAAAGGGTCAAGCTTTTTTCTGAACCAGTTCATATCCCGTTTATTTATAAAGCGAAAAAGCCGATGGGAAGAGCTTTTAATAAGGCCGTCGCTGATATGCAATTGAAAAAAGAAGATGTGGTGGTCATTGGGGATCAGCTCATGACCGATGTTCTAGGCGGGAATCGTCACGGCTTCCATACGATTTTGGTCGTCCCTGTTGCTGCCTCAGACGGATTTTTCACTAAGTTTAACAGGCAGATTGAACGCAGAATTTTAGGAGCCTTAAAGCGTAAGGGCCACATTCAGTGGGAGGAAGAGTAATAATGGAAAAGGTTGTTTGTATTGGCTGCGGTGTAGCCATTCAGACGGAAGATAAAGATCAATTAGGATATGCGCCGGCAGCATCTCTATTGAAAGAAGATGTGATCTGTCAGCGCTGTTTTAGGTTAAAGAACTACAATGAAATACAAGATGTTTCTTTAACAGAAGACGACTTTTTAAATATATTGCATAGTATCGGAGAGACAGATTCTCTGATTGTCAAGGTCGTTGATATTTTTGACTTTAACGGAAGCTGGATTAATGGACTGAGTCGTATTGTCGGTGGTAACCCGATTTTACTCGTCGGCAACAAAGTAGATATTTTACCGAAATCCGTGAAAAAAGATCGTTTGATTCATTGGATGAAACGGGAAGCGAAAGAAAACGGATTGAACCCGATCGATGTGTTCTTAATCAGTGCAAGCAGAGGTCAAGGCGTACCTGAGGTGATGGAAGCGATCGATCATTACCGCGAAGGAAGAAATGTCTATGTCGTCGGCTGTACGAATGTTGGGAAATCCACATTTATCAATCGAATCATCAAAGAAGTATCTGGCGAAGAGAATGTGATCACCACATCCCAATATCCAGGTACAACACTTGATGCCATTGAGATTCCGCTTGATGACGGATCTGCTCTATTTGATACACCGGGCATTATCAACCGTCATCAGATGGCGCACTATGTCAGCAAAAATGACTTGAAGATCTTAACACCGAAAAAAGAATTGAAACCGAGAACGTTCCAATTAAATGAAGCTCAAACGCTTTATTTTGGCGGACTGGCTCGATTTGACTATGTAAAAGGCGGCAGAACGTCATTTGTCTGCTATATGCCAAATGAGCTGAACATACACAGAACAAAGTTAGAGAACGCAGATGATTTATATGAAAAACATGCAGGGGAACTGCTATCACCGCCATCAAAAGAGGGGATGGAAGATTTTCCAGCACTCGTTCCGCATACCTTTACCATTGATCAGCCCAAAATGGATATCGTCTTCTCAGGCTTAGGGTGGATCACGGCAAATGATGCAGGCAAGCAAATTAAAGTCTATGCGCCAAAAGGCGTTCATGTGTTTATGAGACGTTCGTTAATTTAAATGTTCAGAGGGGGAGAGACCTTGAAACCTTTATACGGAGTAATCGGTAACCCTGTTGGCCATTCAATGTCTCCGGATATTCATAATGCAGCATTAAAGGATGCTGGAATTGATGGATATTATCATGGCTTTCAAGTAGAAAATGATGACCTGAAAGATGCGATTAGCGGTATGAAAGCCTTAGGAATCAGCGGCTTTAACGTCACTGTTCCGCACAAGGTAGACATCATGCAGTACCTTGACAAAATTGATGTGACAGCTGAACGCCTGCGTGCTGTCAATACGGTGCGGCTTGAAGAAGGTCAGCTCGTCGGGTACAACACAGATGGAGAGGGCTTTCTTCATTCATTGCTTGAAGCCTTGAATCAGCCATTATCAGAGCTTTCATTTCTCCTAATTGGTGCTGGTGGAGCGGCAAGAGCGATTTATACGACAATCGCTGACTATGCACCGAAAAGCTTTGATATCACCAACCGCACCATTAAAAAAGCTGAGGCTTTAATTGAAAGTGCAGATGGGAACTTCACTTCTAGTGCCATTACATTAAAGACGGCGGAAGAGCAGCTTGGGGAATATGATGTCATCATCCATACAACCTCAATTGGTATGCACCCGAATGTTGAAGAAACCCCGATTTCTTTAGCGAACGCAAAAAAAACAGCGGTTGTTTGTGATATTGTGTATAATCCAATAGAAACAAAACTGCTCAGAGAAGCAGCCGGGTTAGGTTTGAAAACAGTAGATGGTGTCGGCATGTTTGTTGGACAAGCAGCTAGAGCCTTTGAACTGTGGACAGGCATCACGCCTGACGCAAGAAAAATGAAGTCAATTGTGATACAGAAATTAGGAGGAACACCATGTTAAAAGGGAAACAAAAACGTTTTTTACGTGCAAAAGCACATCATTTATCACCTATTTTTCAAGTAGGAAAAGGCGGGGTAAATGACAATATGATCAAGCAAATTTCCGAGGCGCTTGAAGTAAGAGAACTGTTAAAGGTCAGCGTATTACAAAACTGCGACGAGGACAAAACGGAAGTTGCGAAAGCACTTGTCAAAGGTACAAAAGCTGAACTTGTTCAAACGATCGGAAATGTGATTGTCCTTTATAAAGAATCAAAGGAAAATAAACAAATTAAGCTGCCGTAAAGGTGGATGTGATATGAAAAAAATAGGGTTGTTTGGCGGTACGTTTGATCCTCCTCATAATGGGCATTTGCTGATGGCAAATGAGGTGCGTTTTCAAGTAGGGCTTGATGAAATTTGGTTTATCCCAAATCACAAGCCTCCTCATAAAACAGACCGGAAGCGAGAAGATAGTCGTCACCGGGTGAAAATGGTGGATGCGGCGATCCAGTCAAATCCACATTTTCGATTGGAGCTCATTGAAATGGAGCGAGAGGGTCCATCTTATACAGTAGATACGGTGGAGCTTTTAAAGAAGCGTCATCCTGAAGATGAGTTCTTTTTTATGATTGGAGCGGACATGGTCGAGTATTTGCCAAAATGGCATCGAATTGATGATTTACTTCAGATGATTACTTTTATTGGGATGAAAAGACCGGGTTATACCGGAAATACGACATATCCTCTTTTATTTGCAGATGTTCCAGCTTTTGATGTATCATCGACATTGATTAGGCAACGAATCATGCAGGGAAAACCTGTCGATTATTTGATACCGAAAGCTGTTGAGCGTTATATAAAGGAGCATCACTTATATGAATCGTGAAGAAGCATTGAACTGTGTCAAAGAGCAGTTAACAGAGCATAGATATACACATACACTCGGGGTTATGGAGACGGCCATTTCATTAGCGGAACGGTTCGGTGCAGATGTGAAAAAAACAGAGATCGCCGCTATTTTTCATGATTATGCGAAATTTAGACCAAAAGATGAAATGAAGGGGATTATCCAGCAGGAACAGATGAACCCTCTATTGCTAGAATATTCGCCCGAGCTTTGGCATGCCCCGGTTGGTGCCTATTTGGTTAAAAAGGAAGCAGCTATTAACGACCAAGATATTTTAACGGCTATTGAATTTCATACATCAGGCAGACCAAACATGACGTTACTTGAAAAGGTCATTTATGTCGCTGATTATATCGAACCAGGACGTCATTTCCCTGGTGTTGAAGAAGTAAGAGAGTTAGCAGAGCAAGATTTGGATAGTGCACTGATTCAGTCACTAAAAAACACGATCAGCTTTTTATTGAAAAAGAATCAGCCAGTCTATCCAGATACGCTTGCGACTTACAACTCACTTGTGCATAAGAACAATTAAGGAGGAATTTGGATGGATTCATCATCAATTTTAAACGTCGCGGCAGGAGCATGCGATGATAAACGGGCTGAGGATATTATTGCCCTTAATATGCAAGGAATCTCACTTGTTGCCGATTATTTTCTCATTTGTCACGGGAACTCTGATAAACAAGTGCAGGCCATTGCAAGAGAAGTAAAACATCTTGCAGAGGAAAGTGGAATCGAAGTGAAGAAGATGGAGGGCTTTGATGAAGCAAGATGGGTATTGATTGATCTTGGTGATGTCATTGCTCATGTGTTCCACAAAGAAGAAAGAGGATACTACAACTTAGAGAAGCTATGGGGAGATGCGCCGAGAGAAACGCTTTCACTTGGCATTAACTCATGATTTATCAAGGGTTTGCAGGTGTGTATGACGAGCTCATGACACATGCACCTTATGATGAATGGGTTCAGTGGATCCAGCAGAATATCAAACCGAATGCTGCCATTATTGATGTTGGCTGTGGAACTGGAGAGATTTCTCTTCGGTTAGCTGAAAAGGGTCACGCAGTCACTGGAATTGACCTCAGTGAAGAAATGCTGGCTTTCGCGCAGCAAAAAGCACAGGCGAAAAAGCAGTCCATTCAATTTTTACATCAAGATATGAGAGAGCTGACGGGTTTTGAGCAAGTCTTTCAAGCGGCGGTTATATGCTGTGATTCCTTGAATTACTTAAAAAACGAAAATGACGTCAAAAAAACCTTTAAAAACATGTTTCAGCTTTTAGAGGCAGATGGGGTTTTACTCTTTGATGTTCATACTCCTTATAAAATGGAAGATGTATTCCCAGGTTCGACTTATGCCGATCAAGATGAAGAAATCAGCTATATTTGGCAGAGTGATAAAGGGGATGACATGTATTCAGTCATTCACGATTTAAGCTTTTTTGTAAAGGACGGAGACGTGTATCAGCGTTATGATGAGACACATGAACAGCGTACATTTCCATTTGAGACCTATGCGGCGTTCCTTGAGTCCGCTGGCTTTGAACAAATAGAAGTGACCGCTGATTTTACAAATGAAGCGCCCGGGGAATTCGCCGAAAGATATTTCATTTCAGCTAAGAAACCAAAAACCATCGTTTAATGGAACGATGGTTTTTTAAAACCCTTTTTTCGCTTGTTGCAGAGTTGATTAATTTCTGCGATCATCAGTAAACACACTTGGTGGATATTGATGCGCGACTGCTTCAAGATCTTCATCGAATTTTTCATGGGTGTTTTGAAAAAGGCGATGAAACATATCTTGAACACCTGCTTCAAGTGCTTTAATTCCTTCACCCGTGACGCCGCCTTTTACACACACTTTGTCTTGCAGTGTCGGAAGGGTATAGACTCTTTTTTCAATCAAACGGCCAAGCCCTACAAGCATATCTTCTGATAAGGTGGTGGCTTCTTCTTTAGAAATATCTGTTTCTTCAACGGCTGCTTCAATCATTTTCTGAACGAGAAAGCTGATAAAGGCAGGTCCGCAACTGACGATATCTGACGCCGCTCTTGTAATCGAATGATGAATTTCAATGGGTGTTGAAATGCAGGAAGCTAACTGTCTTAGTGCTGTTTTCGTCGCGACATTGCATGACGATCCAAATGTTAAAAGTGACGCACCTGATAAAGCGCGGTTCGTAATGCTTGGAATCAGCCTGGCGGTTTGACAAGGAACGATATCCTGAAGCTGTTCAGGATGAACCGGACTTGTAATGATGACAATGGTTTGGTGCTCTTTTAAAAGAGGGCTCAGCTCTTTTAAAAGAGGATAAATATCAAGCGGCTTGACACAAACAAAGATGAAATCTTTATCCATGACAGCTCCTGTAAGCTGTTTTGTTACTTCAAGCTCTGGGTGGTTCTTTTTTATATTGAACGCTTTTTCTATGGTCCGGTTTGTAATGGTGATGGATGAGGGATTGACTGCCTTTGATTCAATAAATGCCTCAGTAAGTATGGTACCCATGTTTCCTGTACCGATTATCCCGATATTCAAACGTTCTCCCTCCTTAGGCGCATAGGATCTGTTATCTTCTAAACAGTATGTTGAGCAATAGAAAAATATGATTGAAAGAAGCGTGAGCACGTGAAGCGACTCATTCCATTGAAAAAATACAGTCTTTATATCGGAGCTGGGCTCATGGGCGCGATCATCATCACTTTCTTCCTTTTGGCAGGAAATAAGGAGAGCGCTAGAGAGCCAAGTGTATTGAAGGGCGATCAAGACAAACAAGTCCCATTAGAAGACAAAGAAGAAAAAACCGATAATGAATCATCCTCCATTTTTGTGGAAGTCAAAGGGGCTGTAAAAAAGCCAGGTGTTTATACGTTTCAATCTGATGCACGGGTAGAAGAAGCCATTCGAAGAGCAGGAGGTTTTACTAGTAAAGCAGACACGATTGAAATTAATCAAGCAGCAAAACTAGAAGACAGTATGATGATTTATGTCCGGAAGCAGGGAGAAACAGAGAGAGAGGCACAAACAGCAGGTGTAGATGCTCCATCGAGTAATGAAAAGAGTCAAGGTGTCAATGTGAATCAGGCTGATGCAACGGAATTGCAAACCATTAATGGGATAGGGCCAGCTAAAGCAGAAGCCATCATTACGTACAGAGAGGAACACGGAGAATTTCAACAAATTGAAGATTTGCGGAACATTTCAGGTTTTGGGGAGAAGACCATTGAACGGCTGAAAAATGAATTGACCGTTAAGTAGAATTGACGGTATAGAAGGAAGGCATGTACACTTAATACCAACCATCATTCTGGAGGGATCAGCTCGTGGAAAGAATTTCATGGAATCAATATTTTATGGCGCAAAGCCATTTGCTTGCTTTACGAAGCACTTGTGAGCGGTTAGCTGTTGGGGCGACCATCGTCAGAGACAAGCGTATCATTGCAGGGGGATATAATGGCTCAATTGCTGGTGATGTCCATTGTGCAGATGTGGGATGCTATGTCATTGATCATCACTGCGTTCGCACCATCCATGCGGAAATGAACGCTATTTTACAATGTGCCAAATTTGGTGCACCTACAGCCGATGCTGAAATATATGTCACACATTTTCCTTGTTTGCAGTGCTGTAAAGCCATTATTCAAGCAGGTATTCGAACCGTGTACTATGCAAAGGATTATAAAAATCACCCATACGCCATTGATTTATTTGAGCAGGCAGGCGTTCAAACGGAACAAGTTGAACTCGATGAAATGATCATTGACTTAAAAAATCAAGAAAAATTAGCCTTTGTTGCAGATTTAATTGGCAAACTAAGTGAATCAGGACTTAGTGAATCAGAAATTCGCGATATGCATGAGAAGGCGAATCAATTATTTACTTCCTATGTTTAATTATTTGCCGTTTGGGGCAATTTCAGCAGCAGTTGGAATTGCTCTGGCTGCATATCATCTTCAGATGTATTTCCTTCTCTTTCTTCTCATCATTTTACTTCTCAGCCTACTGAAAAAAATTCCCAAACTCTTTCTCATGATCAGCCTATGTGGAGCTGTCTATACTCTTATTTTTATGGTTCATGAGTTTTTTGAAACGGATCAACCTGTTCAAGAAAAATTCTTTTCCGGCTCTGTTGTGATTGAAACGATTCCGAAAACAGATGGCAATCGTTTTTCGGCAACTGTGTCAACAGAAGATGACCGGTTAGCCGCTTTCTATACCATTCAAACAGAGCGTGAAAAAGAGACGTTAAAAGACGTAGAGCCAGGTATGAGCTGTCATATGACAGGTGAAGTTCGGGCGCCTAAACACGCAACCATTCCTAACGGGTTTCAATACGATCAATTTCTAAAATCAAAAGGCATTCGCGCTATTTTCTTACCGCAGTCAATCAAAGGCTGTACAAAAAATGATCGTCCTTCCTATTATCTTCAAATGATGAGGCAAAAGGGCTTAAAATTTTTAGAAGATCATGTGCCGAAAAACTCTGTAGGTATTGTACAGGCTCTTATTTTTGGAGACCGAGAATTGATTGATCCTGACACGCTAAGAGACTATCAAATGCTCGGCATTATTCATCTGTTAGCGATCTCAGGGCTGCATGTGCAAACGCTTCTTGCATGTTTATTTTGGTGTCTGCTTCGTGCCGGTGTGACAAGAGAGACAGCGCGTCTTCTTCTATTATGCTTTCTGCCTGTTTATGCTTGTTTGACAGGTGCTGCACCATCTGTTTTAAGAGCCTGCCTCATGGCAGGAATCTATTTAGTGATGACAAGCCTTCCAAAAGAAATGAAACAGCCTTCTGCTGTCGTATTAAGCGCAACGTTTTTATTCTTATTAGCGATTCATCCTTTATATCTATTCGATATCGGATTTCAGCTTTCATTCGTGGTAACGTTTTTTATTTTGTTATCGACCAGAATCTTATCACAAGCGAAAAGCGCAGTGATGCAGTTATTCCTTATCTCCTTTGTTGCACAGCTTGCCTCGCTTCCTGTTCTTTTATATCATTTTCAGCAATTTTCTTTGCTGAGCATCCCATTGAATATGATATTTGTCCCTTTTTATACAACAGTTGTCCTGCCTCTGTCCTTACTCTTTTATCTTTTGTCTATCATTTATCTTCCGCTTGGACAAGTGTTGTTCCAGCTGCTTGATTCGGTCATCCAGCTAAGTCATCAGTTGTCAGCATATATGGCAGTTTTTGATGGGTTCAACTTGATTTTTATGAAATCGACTTGGTGGCATATTCTACTTGAAGTGAGCGCCATTGTTTTTTTGCTGTTTGTGATGGAGTGCAAAATGTCCGTGAAATCTTATGCCGTGCCGATTATATTACTCATTGGTGTCTTGAGTGCACACTATTTCACCCCGAATTTTCTCCAAAAAGGAGAGGTCACGATGCTGGATGTCGGACAAGGGGATAGTTTGTTTATTCAGCTCCCTTACCGAAAGGGACATCTACTTGTGGACACAGGTGGCAGACTTTCTTTTGATGATGAACCATGGAAAAAAAGACGTAAAGTGTCTACGATCGGTGATCAAACACTAATCCCGTTTTTCCATTCAAAAGGTATAGCAAAACTGGATGTGCTGATTCTCACGCATGCAGATCAAGACCACATGGGAGAGGCAGTTCGTTTAATCAAGCGAAATAAAGTAAGGCGGCTGGCCATACCAAAAGGTTTTGCCCGAAGTCCAGAGGATGCAAAGCTGCTAAAAGAAGCAGCTGAAAAAGGGATTATAATTGATGAATTAGAAAGAGGAGATCAGCTCCAAGTTGGAGAGCATATATTTGAGGTTCTTCACCCTTCGCAAGACCGGGTGACAAGTAAGAACAATGATTCACTTGTTCTAGCTTTTACTCTTGGCGGGAAACGCTTTCTGTTCACTGGAGACCTTGAACATGAAGGGGAACGAGATATTATAGAAGCCTATCCTCACCTGCGAGCAGATGTCTTAAAGGTTGGGCATCATGGGAGCAAAGGGTCAACAAGTGATGAGTGGCTTCGGCATCTGGAGCCGTCGCATGCACTCATTTCGGCTGGTGAACGCAATCGTTATCAGCATCCTCATCAGGAAGTCTTGAAAAAACTAAAGGATCATCAAACGAAGGTGTACCGCACAGATCGAGATGGGAGTGTGACCTTTGAATTTCTTGAGGAGAAAGGAACGTTTTACACGCATCCTCCATATGATATCTTACAAAATCAATAAAAAAAACTGCCAAAACGGCAGTCATGTAACATTCATGAAGTTAAGATCCAACGAGGTGTATAATGGTTGCCAAAATAAACATTGAGGCGAAAAATCCGAATGTGACGATAAAACCAACAGCTGAGTCGATCGCATCATTTCGCTTGCTTTGAACATTTTTTTCAAATTCATTCATTTTCATCCCTCCTGGCTAATTTTAGTATACTTGAACTCATTTGGAATTGCTAGAACGTAAAGTAACCGTTTTCCATTTTCATGATCATTTTATGAATATCGTCTGACGCCAGCTGACCCGGGAGTTTGCGCCAGACGTTTACTATAAATGAGGAGGCGGCACTTTCAGCTTCCTCTTTACTAATGTCTCAACACACTTTAGGATAGAGGAGGAAGTGAAAGAGAGGGATTCAATTTATGGTCTTTGAGGTTTGGAATAATTTAAAAAGAGGGGATATCCATCCCGTTTATTGCTTATATGGAAAAGAAACGTATTTACTGCAAGAAACAGCAGCTAAATTAAGACAAGCTGTAGTAGACGAGGAGACAAAGGATTTTAATTACTCCGTCTTTGATATGGAAGAGGTGCCGCTTGAACAGGCTGTGACAGATGCAGAAACCTTTCCGTTTATGGGGGAAAGGCGTCTCGTTTTGATCAAGAACCCTTATTTTCTTACAGCGGAAAAGAAAAAGGAGAAGATTGAGCATGAGCTTTCTCTGTTAGAAGCTTATTTAGAAAAACCGGCGCCTTATACCATTCTCGTCTTATTAGCACCATATGAAAAGCTGGATGAACGGAAGAAAATCACCAAATTGTTAAAAAAGAAAGCGGCTATGGTTGAGGCAAAAGAGTTAAACCCAAAAGAAACAACGGATTTCACCATTACACTGGTGAAAACAGAAGGAAAGGCGATGACATCTGAAGCGGCTGAGCAGCTTGTGATGCTGTGCGGCGGGAGCCTATCCTCATTGTTTCAAGAGGTCAGGAAGCTAAGTACATATATTGGAGAGCGAGAAGAAATTGAATTAACGGATGTCAATCAGCTCGTTGCAAGAAGCTTAGAGCAGAATATTTTCGAATTAATTAACCAAATTGTCAACAGACGCCGCTCTCAGGCCATGCAGATGTTTTATGATTTGCTGAAACAAAATGAAGAACCCATTAAAATATTAGCACTTATATCCACTCAATTTCGTTTGATTTTGCAGACGAAGTATTTCGCTCAGCAAGGATATGGGCAAAAACAAATTGCTTCAAATCTAAAAGTCCACCCATTCCGCGTCAAACTTGCTATGGATCAGGCAAAGCTGTTTTCAGAAGAAGAGCTGAAGCAGATTGTCAAAGAGCTATCAACGATCGATTATGAAATGAAAACCGGTAAAAAGGACAAGCAGCTATTGCTAGAATTGTTTCTGCTTCGCCTATTAGGCGCTTGAACATAAAAAAACGACCTTCTAAAAAGAGGGTCGTTTTTGTTTAGATGTATAATTGTCAGTCTGTCCTAATGGCAAAGCCGGTCAGGACGGACGTACAGTTAAACAGTTGCCTCATTACTGAGGCGTTGCAAGCATTATGCAGAAAGTCCGTTTACTTGTTTAGCAAGTCTTGACTTGTAACGCGCAGCTGCGTTTTTGTGTACAAGACCAGTTTTAACGGCTTTGTCAATGCGTTTTGCAGCAGAAGAAAGAGCAGCTTTTGCTTGCTCAGCATCGTTGTTAGCTACAGAAACTTCAACTTGTTTAATCGCAGTACGCATCGCAGACTTGATTGTTACGTTGTGTGCACGGCGTTCGTTATTCGTTTTTGTACGTTTGATCGCTGATTTAATATTTGGCATGTGTTTCACCTCCTAAGATACAACCTAAACACAATTGTCTTAAGGTTAAATCTTCACAATAGAACAAGTTGTATTCTATCAAACACACCTTTAGAATGCAATATAAATGTAAAGTATTTTTCATTGATGAAGCGCTCGAATGTTTCTTTCAAGAGATGGAAAGACTACTGTTAATTACTTGGTGGAAGGAGTCTTTTTATGGAGAAACAGAAACTTGATTTAAGTGCTTATCAAATTCGGACAGACTTGGCTGTTGAAACAAAAGAGATACTAGAACAAGAGAACGATCCGAATGTTGTCAAAAAGGATGGAATTCAAGGGATTGTCGAAAAGGAAAAAGAGGAGCACGGCATCCGTATACGCACGGTGGAGATCACGAAAGAAGGGGAGGCGCTGACCAGCAAAAAGGCAGGAACATACTTGACACTTGAGGCTCAGGGCATTCGGGAGAAAGATTCTGAGATGCAGGAAAAAGTTGTCGAAGTCTTTGCCCATCATTTTGCTCAGTTTTTAAAAGATCGAGGCATTCAGACTGATGCGAGCTGTCTTGTAGTAGGACTAGGAAACTGGAATGTCACGCCAGATGCGCTAGGTCCGCTCACGGTTGAAAGTCTGCTTGTGACCCGTCATCTTTTTGAATTGCAGCCGGAAAATGTACAGGAAGGCTACCGCCCAGTGTCTTCTTTATCACCGGGAGTGATGGGACTGACTGGTATTGAAACAAGCGACATTATACAAGGCGTGATCGAGAGGTCCAAACCCGATTTTGTCATTGCAATCGATGCCCTTGCTGCTCGTGCAGTGGAACGGGTGAATACCACGATTCAAATCTCTGATACAGGTATCCATCCCGGTTCAGGTGTAGGGAATAAGCGAAAAGAATTAAGCAAAGAAACGTTGGGAATTCCAGTGATTGCGATTGGTGTTCCAACAGTGGTAGATGCAGTCACCATTGCAAGTGACACAATTGATTATGTCTTAAAGCATTTTGGTAGAGAACTGAAAGATGACCGGCCGTCCCGCTCTCTTGTGCCGGCTGGTTTGACGTTCGGGAAGAAAAAAGTACTAAACGAAGAAGATTTACCAGATGAAGAAACACGTCAATCTTTCTTAGGTATTGTAGGAACTCTTCCAGAAGAAGAGAAGCGGCAACTGATCCATGAAGTGCTTGCACCGCTAGGGCAAAATTTAATGGTGACGCCTAAGGAAGTGGATACATTCATTGATGATATGGCAAACGTGCTCGCCAATGGATTAAACACAGCGCTTCATCAAAAAATCTCTCAAGATAACATGGGTTCTTATAATCATTAATTAGTTCTACTTTCTCTAGCTCGCTCATAGTGTAATTACTAGAAAGCGTGCTGGAGGGAGTAAATCATGAAAAAAAGACCCCGCCGTCCTCGACAGTTGGTCGTTGCGATTAATGGAACAAAAGTAGTGAAAAGCATTTTCTTATTTATAGCCTCGCTTGTTGTAGTGTTTGTGATGTCAGGGGCGTTAACATCTTTAAAGCCGGAGCTGAGGCCACAAGCCTCGCTATATGGTGTAGCAGATGAGCTTTCCGGGGCGTTTTTCGCCACATTAATGGGCATGGAAAACCAATATTTCGCCTCAGCCGTCCCGAAAGATCAAAAAGGGTTTCATTTCTCTGGACTGTCACTCAAGCTTGCGACCAGTATCAATTTAGAAGACCCGCGTAGTTTTCTAGGGAGAGAACTTCCAGGCTTTGAACATTTTGATACAAAAATCATCTTAGCGGGTGAAGGAACAGACTATACCAACATGCCAATGGAATCGCCGCCACCAAGTGAAGTCATTCAAGATGAAAAAGAAGCAAATTTGGCAGAGCTGGACAAGCTCGACAAAGATGTGCCAAAAAAGCCTGCGAAAGAGCCGGACCGGTCGACAGGAAAACGAAAAGCTGTGTACATTTACCACACACATAATACGGAATCATATTTACCATTTTTAAAAGGAGAAACGAATCCAAACAATGCACGGCACTCAAAAGTGAATGTCACCCTTGTCGGCGACATGTTCGGAAAGGCGCTTGATCAGCAAGGAATCGGGAATACGGTTGACAAAACAGAAGTTGAAAAACGGCTTCTCCAAAAAGGGTTAAAGTATCCCCAGTCTTATAATGAATCAAGACTGGTCGTAAAAGAAGCCTTAGCGAAAAATGATGACCTCGAATATTTAATTGATATCCACCGTGATTCAAGAAGAAAGAAAGATACCACTGTCGAGATCAAAGGAAAGAAATATGCGAGAATTGCGTTTGTTGTGGGGAAGAAGAATCAAAGCTATGAGAAAAACCTTAAGCTTGCGACGGAGTTCCACCATTTGATGGAGAAAAAATATAAAGGGCTCAGTGTCGGTGTGTTTGCCAAAGGCGAAATTGGTGATAATGGAATTTATAATCAAGATTTATCCGACAAAGCCCTTCTTTTAGAATTTGGCGGAGTGGATAATAATATGGAAGAATTGAAAAATGCATCCAATGCAGCAGCTGATGTCTTCAGTGATATATTCTGGGATGCGGAAAAAGTAAACGGCAAAGCAAAGGATGAGAAAAAACGCTCTTAAGGTGGTGACGGTGCATGGGATCATTTATTGGAAAAACTATTATTTTAGGACTGGTCTTGCTATTTGGCGTCTTTTTAGGAATGCAGCAGGCAAATAATGGCATGCTGCAAATGAAGGGTTACCATGACCCGCAATTAAAAGGCGCTTTCTCCATCCAAATGAACGATGACGAAGAACGAGAAGCCTCTATCTTAGGAACAGCTGTTACAGAAAAGGATCTTGCCGAAAAACAAAAGCAGCTTGAGGAAATAGAGAGCTTTAATGCTTTCTCCAAGGCAGGGAAGGCGTTGTCTGATGGCATGACACATGCAGCTCGTTCTCTTTATGATTGGGTGAATGGGAAATAAACAAATCAACACCATATGACTAAAGCCGCTAATCAATGAGCGGCTTTTCTTGATTTCGATTGAATCTTTACAGCCCTATTGATATAATCTAACCTAGCGCAACCCGCGTTTTATAGTAGGAGTGATAGATTGTGACAGATAAAGAAAAACGATTAGAACGGCAATCAAGAATTCGAAATTTCTCCATTATCGCCCATATTGACCATGGGAAATCCACATTGGCCGACCGTATTTTAGAAAAAACAGCGGCGATTACGCAGCGAGAAATGAAAGAACAATTACTTGATTCCATGGACTTAGAGCGTGAACGCGGCATAACGATTAAATTAAACTCTGTCCAGCTGAAATATAAGGCGAAGGATGGAGAAGAATATATTATGCACCTGATTGATACACCAGGGCATGTCGACTTCACCTATGAGGTATCTCGAAGCCTTGCTGCCTGTGAAGGTGCGATTCTCGTAGTAGATGCAGCACAAGGAATTGAAGCACAGACACTTGCGAACGTTTATTTGGCTCTTGATAACAACTTAGAAATTCTTCCGATTATCAATAAAATTGATCTGCCAAGTGCAGAGCCTGAGCGTGTAAGAGAAGAAATTGAAGATGTCATCGGGTTGGATGCGTCTGAAGCTGTTCTCACCTCTGCTAAGGCGGGTATTGGGATCGAAGATATTTTAGAACAAATCGTCGAAAAGGTGCCAGCACCTGCTGGAGACCCAGAAGCACCGCTTCAAGCTCTTATATTTGATTCTCTCTACGATGCGTATCGCGGCGTTATTGCGTACATACGAATTGTGGAAGGAACCGTCAGACCAGGTCAAAAAATCAAAATGATGGCGACGGGCAAAGAATTTGAAGTGCTTGAAGTCGGCGTATTCACACCAAAAGCCATGCCGACAGATGAACTCACTGTTGGAGATGTTGGCTACTTAATAGCAGCGATTAAAAATGTTGGCGATACACGTGTGGGGGATACGATCACAAGTGCGGAGAACCCAGCGAAAGAAGCACTGCCAGGATACAGAAAGCTGAACCCAATGGTTTACTGCGGTCTTTATCCGATTGACACAGCGAAATATAACGACTTACGTGAAGCGCTAGAAAAGCTTGAATTAAATGATTCTTCACTTCAATATGAGGCAGAGACGTCCCAAGCACTTGGCTTCGGTTTCCGCTGCGGCTTTCTTGGAATGCTTCATATGGAAATCATCCAAGAACGGATTGAACGTGAATTTAAAATCGATCTCATTACAACAGCACCAAGTGTTATTTACGATGTGTATATGACAGACGGAGAAAAAATCATCGTCGATAACCCATCCAATCTGCCTGATCCGCAAAAGATTGAGAAAATTGAAGAACCATACGTGAAAGCAACAATGATGGTGCCGAATGACTATGTAGGCTCTGTCATGGAGCTTTGCCAAGGAAAGCGCGGACATTTCATTGATATGCAATACCTTGATGCAAACCGAGTGAGCATTGTGTACGAAATTCCTTTGGCGGAGATCGTGTATGAATTCTTTGATATGCTCAAGTCCAACACAAAAGGCTATGCGTCCTTTGACTATGAGTTGATTGGCTATCGTCCGTCTACTCTAGTGAAAATGGACATCATGCTGAATGGTGAAAAAATCGATGCCCTTTCCTTTATTGTTCACCGCGATTACGCCTATGAACGAGGCAAGATCATCGTAGAAAAGCTGAAAGAACTCATTCCACGCCAGCATTTTGAAGTACCAGTTCAAGCAGCGATTGGACAAAAAATCGTGGCTCGTTCTACCATTAAAGCGATGCGTAAAAACGTACTTGCTAAATGTTATGGCGGAGACATTTCCCGGAAAAGAAAGCTTCTTGAGAAGCAAAAAGAAGGGAAAAAGCGCATGAAACAAGTGGGCTCTGTTGAAGTCCCGCAAGAAGCATTTATGGCTGTGCTGAAGATGGACGACAGCACACCGAAAAAATAACAACCTCCTCAAGGCAACCTGCTTTACAATGTCAGCCTTGGCGTTTATAGTCGAAAACAAACAAAGGTGCCGCAGCGATAAACTGCGGCTCTTTACCTGTAAAGAAGGTGTCATCAAATGAAAGCAGCATACATTCACATTCCATTTTGTGAGCACATTTGCCACTATTGTGATTTCAATAAATTTTTCATTAAAACGCAGCCAGTCGATGAATACTTAGCGGCTCTTGAAAAAGAGATGCAGCACACGATCGAGCAAAAGGGCGAGCAAGAACTAAAGACGATCTTTATTGGCGGGGGAACTCCGACATCATTGACCGTCAGCCAGCTGGACCAGCTTATGAACAGTATTCACCGTGTGTTAAAGCCAGCAAAAAACCTGGTTGAATTTGCAGTTGAAGCGAATCCAGATGAATTATCACTCGAGAAGCTGCATGTGTTAAAAGAAGCCGGTGTCAATCGGCTAAGTTTTGGCGTCCAAACCTTTGAAGATGATTTACTCAAAAAAATCGGACGAGTTCATCAAAAGAAAGATGTTCTCACGTCTTTCGAGCGAGCAAGAGATATTGGATTTGACAACATAAGCCTTGACCTCATGTTTGGCTTGCCGCATCAAGAAAAGCATCATGTCATGAATTCACTTGAGACAGCTTTCTCATTAGGAGCAGAGCATTATTCTGTCTACTCACTGATTGTGGAGCCGAAAACGGTGTTTTACAACTTAATGCAAAAAGGAAAACTGCATTTACCGCCGCAAGAACGTGAGGCTGAAATGTATGAGCTTGTGATGGATGAAATGGAGCGCCATGGATTACATCAATACGAAATCAGCAATTACGCCAAACCTGGCTTTGAAAGCCAGCATAACCTGACCTATTGGAGCAATGAAGACTACTTCGGTTTCGGTGCAGGGGCACACGGGTATGTAGATGGCATCCGAAATGTGAACGCAGGACCAGTGAAGCATTACTTGGAACTGATTGAGCAAACTGGGTTCCCATATAAAGAAACTCATCAAGTCACAAAAACAGAGCAGATAGAAGAAGAAATGTTTTTAGGCCTCCGAAAAATCGAAGGGGTGAAAAGTGCCGACTTCCAAGCCAAATATGGTGCTTCACCAGAAGCTCTCTTTCCCTCGGTTCTTGAAGAATTAGAAGAAAAAGGTCTCATTGTAAAAGATGACATTGGAATTCGTTTAACAAGAAAAGGGAAATTGTTAGGAAATGAAGTATTTCAAGCGTTTCTCGGTGAGTTATAATTGACATTTTAATTTGAGTTTGGTAATTTTGTTTATACAATTAGCACTCGTTGAAAGAGAGTGCTAACAGGGGTGATGATGATGTTAACAAATCGTCAGCTTTTGATTCTGCAAGTCATCATTAATGACTTTATTCGTTCGGCGCAGCCAGTTGGGTCAAGGACTCTTTCTAAAAAAGAGGACATCACATTCAGCTCTGCAACGATTAGAAACGAAATGGCTGATTTGGAGGAACTTGGTTTTATCGAAAAGACTCATTCTTCATCAGGAAGAATTCCTTCAGAAAAAGGATATCGTTATTATGTAGATCATTTGCTCTCTCCGCGAAAACTGTCGTCTAAAGATCTTGTGCTTATCCAGTCGGCTTTTCAGGAGAAAATTTTTGAGCTGGAAAAAACAGTTCAAAAATCGGCGGAAATTTTATCAGATCTCACAAACTATACATCGATCGTGCTTGGTCCAAAGCTGAGTGAAAATCGATTAAAGCAAATTCAGCTTGTCCCCGTTCAGCTAAACAAAGCAGTAGCAATTATGATTACAGACAGCGGACATGTTGAAAACAAAACCATTACCTTCTCTGAGCATCTCGATGTCTCCGATATTGAGAAGCTGATGAATATTTTGAATAGCCGCTTAGCTGGCGTTCCAATGGACCAGTTGAAGGACAGGATGTATAAAGAAGTGGTCATGCTTCTGCGCACACATTTAAAAGATTATGATCACATTTTAGATGCGCTTGGCAACACATTTACATCGACACAAAATGAATCAAAACTTTTCTTTGGCGGGAAGATTAATATGTTGAATCAGCCTGAATTTCATGACATCGACCGCATTCGCTCACTCATGATGCTGATTGAGCAAAAGAATGATGTCATGCAGCTGTTTCATCCAAATCAGCAAGGTATCACCATTAAAATCGGTTCGGAAAACAATTTAGAAGCAATGGAGAACTGCAGTTTGATCACAGCGACTTATTCGATTGATCAAAAATCACTCGGCTCCATTGCCGTCATCGGACCAACCCGCATGGATTACGGGCGAGTCGTTAGTCTTTTGCATCATGTATCAAAAGACTTGTCAAACGCACTTTCCAATTTGTATGATGAGTAGGGTGATAAAAAGATAGGGGCACAGCCCCTTCGTATTCTTGAATCTTTTGAGGGAGGTGAACACAATGTCAGAAGAAAAACAGACACCTGAGCAAGAAGCAGAGGTTGAAGCACAAGAAGAAGCAGTTCAAGCAGATACTGAGGAAGTAGCGCATGATGAACAGACTGCCTTCCAAGAGAAAATCGATGAATTGCAGCAACTTCTAGATGAAAAAGAAAACAAAATTCTGCGTGTTCAAGCAGATTTTGAAAACTATAAACGCCGTGCTCGAACTGAAGTGGAGACCGTGCAAAAATATCGTTCTCAACATGTTGTCAGCGATCTTCTCCCAGCTCTTGACAACTTTGAAAGAGCACTTGGAATTGATCCAGACAATGAGCAGGCGAAAAGCTTGTTAGAAGGAATGCAAATGGTTTACCGCCAGCTGGTAGAAGCGTTGAAAAATGAAGGCGTTGAACCAATTGAAGCTGTCGGCAAAGAGTTCGATCCAAACCTTCATCAAGCCGTCATGCAAGTTGAAGATGAAAACTTCGATTCAAACATCGTAGTAGAAGAATTGCAAAAGGGCTATAAACTCAAAGACCGAGTTATTCGTCCATCAATGGTAAAAGTAAATCAATAACTACATAATGGGAGGTCATCGATTATGAGTAAAATCATTGGGATTGACTTAGGAACAACAAACTCATGTGTTGCAGTACTTGAAGGCGGAGAGCCAAAAGTCATTGCAAACGCTGAAGGAGCACGTACAACGCCATCTGTTGTCGCTTTTAAAAATGGAGAGCGTCAAGTGGGTGAAGTAGCGAAACGCCAATCAATTACAAACCCGAACACAATCATGTCTGTTAAAAGACATATGGGTACAGATTATAAAGTAGAAGTTGAAGGCAAGAACTATACACCGCAGGAAATCTCTGCAATCATTCTTCAACATCTTAAATCTTACGCTGAAGGCTACCTTGGCGAAGAAGTAACAAAAGCTGTTATCACAGTTCCTGCTTACTTCAACGATGCAGAACGTCAAGCTACAAAAGATGCTGGTAAAATTGCTGGTCTTGAAGTAGAACGTATCATCAACGAACCAACAGCAGCTGCACTTGCTTATGGTTTAGATAAAACAGATGAAGATCAAACGATTCTTGTATACGACCTTGGCGGCGGTACATTTGACGTATCAGTCCTTGAGCTTGGAGACGGCGTCTTTGAAGTACGCTCAACTGCTGGGGACAACCGTCTAGGTGGAGACGATTTTGACCAAGTGATCATTGATCACTTAGTGGCTGAATTCAAAAAAGAAAATGGCATTGACCTTTCAAAAGATAAAATGGCGCTTCAGCGTTTAAAAGATGCTGCTGAAAAAGCGAAAAAAGATCTTTCTGGTGTATCTTCTTCACAAATCTCACTGCCATTTATCACAGCTGGAGATGCAGGTCCTCTTCACCTTGAATTAACGCTAACACGTGCTAAATTTGAAGAGCTTTCAGCAGATCTTGTAGAGCGTACAATGACACCTGTACGTCAATCATTGAAAGATGCTGGTTTATCTGCTAACGAGATTGATAAAGTCATCCTTGTTGGTGGATCAACTCGTATTCCTGCAGTACAAGAAGCAATCAAAAAAGAAACAGGCAAAGAGCCTCATAAAGGTGTAAACCCTGATGAAGTGGTTGCTCTTGGTGCAGCGATTCAAGGTGGAGTCATCACAGGAGATGTCAAAGACGTTGTTCTACTTGACGTAACACCACTTTCTTTAGGAATTGAAACAATGGGCGGCGTATTCACAAAGCTGATTGAACGTAATACAACAATTCCAACAAGTAAATCTCAAGTATTCTCAACGGCTGCTGACAACCAAACAGCGGTAGACATCCATGTCCTGCAAGGTGAGCGCCCAATGGCAGCAGACAACAAAACATTAGGTCGTTTCCAATTGACTGACATTCCGCCAGCACCACGCGGCGTACCACAAATCGAAGTATCTTTTGATATCGATAAAAACGGTATTGTCAACGTACGTGCGAAAGATATGGGTACAGGCAAAGAGCAAAACATCACAATCAAATCTTCTTCAGGTCTTTCTGATGATGAGATCGAAAAAATGGTCAAAGAAGCAGAAGAAAATGCTGAAGCAGATGCGAAGAAAAAAGAAGAAATCGAAGTGCGCAATGAAGCAGATCAATTAGTGTTTACAACTGAAAAAACATTAAAAGATCTAGAAGGCAAAATCGATGAAGAGCAAGTGAAAAAAGCAAACGACGCGAAAGATGCACTAAAAGCTGCGATCGAAAAAGGCGAGCTTGAAGACATCAAAGCGAAAAAAGATGAGCTGCAAACAATCGTTCAAGAACTAACGACAAAGCTCTATGAAGAAGCTGCAAAACAAGCACAAGCTCAGCAAGAAGGCGCTGAAGGTGCTCAAAAAGCAGATGACAATGTAGTGGATGCAGAATACGAAGAAGTAAACGACGATCAAGAGAAAAAATAATCACCTTTACTTTTGAAAAAGACTGCTGAAACGTACTCGTCAGAAAGTCAAAGTCAGGATCTCTTGGCTTTGACTTTTTTTCTTTCCAACGATGAAAGCAATTGAAAAAGGTCAAATCAAAATGATACAATCGTACTTATGTGAGAAAATCGGGAGTGTGAAGAGATGAGTAAGCGTGATTACTATGAAGTGCTTGGCGTGAGTAAGAGCGCCTCAAAAGACGAGATCAAAAAGGCATACCGCAAGCTTTCAAAAAAGTATCACCCTGATATTAATAAAGAAGCTGGCTCAGATGAGAAATTCAAAGAAGTAAAAGAAGCCTATGAAACCCTTTCTGACGATCAAAAACGTTCGCAATATGACCAGTTCGGTCATACCGATCCAAACCAAGGCTTTGGCGGCGGCGGTTTTGGCGGCGGCGGAGACTTTGGCGGCTTCGGCGGCTTTGATGACATCTTCTCTAGTATTTTTGGCGGTGGAGCCAGAAGAAGAGATCCAAATGCACCACGTCAAGGAGCAGACTTGCAATATACAATGACGCTTTCATTTGAAGAAGCAGCATTTGGGAAAGAAGCAACGATTGAAATCCCTCGCGAGGAATCATGTGAAACATGTCATGGTTCAGGGGCAAAGCCTGGGACAGAAGCGAAGACTTGTTCACATTGCGGCGGCTCTGGTCAATTAAATGTTGAGCAGTCAACTCCGTTTGGTAAAGTGGTCAACCGCAGAGTATGTAACTACTGTAGCGGAACAGGAAAACAAATCGATCACAAATGTTCTACATGCGGCGGCTCTGGTAAAGTGCGTAAGCGTAAGAAAATCAATGTGACGATCCCAGCTGGTGTTGACGATGGTCAGCAGCTCAGAGTGTCTGGTCAAGGGGAACCAGGTGTAAATGGAGGACCTCCAGGCGATCTATTTGTTGTGTTCCATGTGCGTTCGCATGAATTCTTTGAACGTGACGGAGATGATATTTACTGCGAAATGCCGTTAACCTTTGCACAGGCTGCATTAGGTGACGAAATTGAAGTGCCGACACTACACGGTAAAGTGAAATTAAAAGTCCCTGCTGGCACGCAAACTGGCACAAAGTTTAGACTCAAAGGAAAAGGTGTGAAAAATGTACGCGGCTATGGCCAAGGCGATCAGCATATCGTTGTACGAGTCGTCACACCAACAAATTTAACGGACAATCAAAAAGATATCATTAGAAAATTTGCTGAAGTGAGCGGAAATAAACCGGACGAACAAGAAATGAGCTTCTTCGATAAGGTAAAACGCGCATTTAAAGGCGAGTAAGACGGATAAGGAGTTGGTAGTATTGAAGTGGTCAGAAATTAGCGTCCATACAACAAATGAAGCGGTGGAACCAATCACCAATATTTTGCATGAAGCAGGTGCGAGTGGTGTCGTGATTGAGGACCCGCTTGATTTAGTCAAGGAACGTGAAAATGTATACGGTGAGATCTACCAGCTCGATCCGAATGACTATCCTGAAGAAGGGGTCATCGTCAAAGCCTATCTTCCAATGAACAGCTTTTTAATGGAAACGGTAGATGAGATCAAAGAAGCCATCAACAATCTTCTTCTATACGATATTGACCTTGGACGAAATACGCTGTCTATCTGTGAAGTAAATGAAGAAGAATGGGCCACCGCATGGAAGAAATACTATCATCCTGTGAAAATCTCTGAAAAATTCACCATCGTTCCGACATGGGAAGAATATACACCGGTTCATTCTGATGAACTAATTATTGAAATGGACCCAGGAATGGCATTTGGAACAGGGACACATCCAACAACCGTTCTTTGTATTCAGGCGCTTGAGCGCTATGTGAAGGAAAACGATACGGTGATTGATGTTGGAACAGGCTCTGGGATTTTAAGTGTGGCAGCAGCGATGGTTGGTGCAAAGGACATTCAAGCCTTTGATCTCGACACCGTTGCGGTTGAAAGTGCAAAGCAAAACATTGAGCTAAATGGTGTAAGCGAACAAGTGACGGTCAAGCAAAACAACTTACTTGATGGGATTTCAGGTGAACGAGATGTGATCGTCGCCAACATTCTCGCAGAAGTGATTTTGCGCTTTACAGATCAAGCCTATGACTTATTGAAGAAAGACGGCTATTTCATTACATCAGGCATCATTGGACAAAAGAAATTACAAGTCAAAACAGCATTAGAAGAAGCAGGTTTTGACATTGTTGAAGTGCTGTCAATGGAAGATTGGGTCAGCATTATAGCGAAAAAATAAAGCGAGTAGGTGTCAGGACACGTATGCAACGATATTTTATCGACCTCACGAAAGAAGAAGTGATCGCAAAGGGATCTATCGTCATCAATGGTGAAGATGTACATCACCTTTCCAATGTCATGCGCATGAAAGCAGGGCAGGAAATCCTTTGCTTAACGACAGACGGCTTTGAAGCGCTCAGTAAAATTGATACAATAACAAAGGAAGAAGTCATTTGTCACGTTGAAGGCTGGACAAATCAGGACAGAGAGCTTCCGGTAAGAGTAACAATTGCGAGCGGTCTCCCAAAAGGAGATAAGCTTGAGCTGATTATCCAAAAAGGCACAGAGCTTGGCGCAAGCGCATTTATCCCGTTTCAAGCGGCTCGTTCTATTACAAAACTTGACCAAAAGAAGTCACATAAAAAACGAGAGCGCTGGGAGAAAATCGCGAAAGAAGCGGCTGAACAGTCCTACCGGAATATCATTCCTCGTGTTGATCCAGTATCAACATTTAAAGAGCTGACTCAATTAGCTGGTGAATTCGATAAATGTGTCGTTGCATACGAAGAATCATCGAAAGAAGGAGAGCAAAGCCGCTTTCAAACTGTGCTCCAACAGATGAAAGGCGGACAAACCTTGCTAGTGGTTTTTGGCCCTGAAGGCGGTTTGGCAGAAAAGGAGATTGAAGCGCTTGAAACGCTTGGTGCAGTCATTTGCGGGCTCGGACCACGCATTTTAAGAACAGAAACAGCTCCTCTTTACGCGCTTTCTGCTATATCTTATCAAACAGAGTTATTAAGAGGTGAATCATGATGGGAACAGTAGCGTTCCATACACTTGGCTGTAAGGTCAATCACTATGAAACAGAAGCGATCTGGCAGCTGTTTAAAGAAGCAGGCTATGAAAGAAAAGAGTACGAATCAAAAGCAGACGTATATGTCATTAATACATGTACGGTCACGAATACTGGCGATAAAAAAAGCCGCCAAGTCATTAGAAGAGCCATTCGTCATAACCCGGATGGTGTCATTTGTGTAACAGGCTGTTATGCGCAAACATCTCCAGCAGAAATCATGGCGATTCCTGGTGTTGATATTGTCGTGGGAACACAAGACAGACATAAATTACTCGGTTACATTGAAGAATATCGCAGAGAAAGACAGCCGATTAATGGGGTTGGCAATATTATGAAAGCACGTGTGTTTGAAGAACTCGATGTTCCTGCTTTTACAGACAGAACACGTGCGTCATTAAAAATCCAAGAAGGCTGTAACAATTTCTGTACATTCTGCATTATTCCTTGGGCTCGCGGACTTCTTCGTTCTCGTGATCCAGAAGAGGTCATCAACCAAGCGCAGCAACTTGTGGATGCCGGCTATAAAGAAATTGTATTAACAGGTATTCACACAGGCGGATACGGAGAAGACTTAAAGGATTATAACTTTGCAAAGCTTCTGAAAGAATTAGATAAACGTGTCAGCGGCTTAAAGCGAATTCGTATTTCATCTATCGAAGCAAGTCAAATTACAGATGAAGTGATAGAAGTGCTCGATCAGTCAGATAAGATTGTCAGACACCTTCACATCCCGCTTCAATCTGGCTCTAATACAGTGCTGAAAAGAATGCGCCGTAAATATACGATGGAATTCTTTGCAGAGCGTTTAACAAAGCTGAAAAAAGCATTGCCAGGTCTTGCTGTCACCTCTGATGTGATTGTAGGATTCCCTGGAGAAACAGAAGAAGAGTTTTTGGAAACATACAATTTTGTCAAAGACCATCAATTCTCTGAACTGCACGTATTCCCTTACAGCAAACGTACAGGTACGCCAGCTGCAAGAATGGAAGATCAAGTGGATGAAAATGTGAAAAACGAACGTGTCCACCGCTTGATCGCTCTTTCTGACCAGCTTGCGAAAGAATACGCATCAGCTTATGAAGGAGATGTCCTAGAGATTATTCCGGAAGAATCCTTCAAAGAACAAGAAGGAAAGCACAATCTTTATGTGGGCTATACAGATAACTATATGAAGGTTGTTTTTGAAGGAACAGAGGACATGATCGGCCGTTTGGTCAAAGTGAAAATTACGAAAGCGGGTTATCCTTATAACGAAGGACAATTCGTTCGTATAAGCGATGAAGTACAAACAGACAAAGTGAGAATGACCTCATAATCAATAAAACACCGGCTGCCAAAAGGGCAAGCCGGTGTTTTATTTTGATTGATTCGGTAACAGACATAAAATCAATGTGTGAAATGGACGGATGAATGGGAAGAAAAGCAAAGAGCTTGCCACATTAAACAGCAGGCTGAAGTGCGCAATTTGCTGGGCTGGAGCGTTTGCAAGAAGGGCGACGAATTCTGTCATCATGGCGAGAAATGGGAGACATAAAAGCACTCCGAGCACATTAAACAAAACGTGTGCATAAGCCGTTTGACGTGCTGCATAGCCGCCAGATATGGCAGCCATTACGGCTGTAATACAAGTCCCAATATTGGACCCTAACACAAAGCTGATGCCTTCCTGAAGCCCAACCGTTCCTTCATTCATAAATCCCATTAAAATGCCGATACAGACGGAGCTCGAATGAACAATCGCTGTGAAAATAGTGCCAGAAAGCAGCGCCGTCCAGTCAGAATGCTGCATCATTTCGAGAAAGCGCAGTGTCTCAGGCTGACTTGTCATCATACCTGCAATTTTAGAAAAGCCTTGAATACAAAAAAAGATCATCCCGAGTCCAAATATACTTTTTCCTGCATGCCTAAAAGATTTTCTGCCTAACATCATGCATATCAGACCAGCTAGGATTAAGACCCACATGAAAACATCCATTTTAATGGCGATAAATTCTGTTGTAAACGTAGAGCCAATATTGGTACCAAGAATCATTGGAATGGATTTTTTAAAAGAGAGAATACCTGTACTGACAAAGCCAATCACGATGACCATAAACGCTGAACTGCTTTGAAGAATCCCTGTAAATACGATGCTGACTAAGAATGCTTTTACCGGATGATCTGTAAAGAGAAGAAGTGATTTCTCAATACGAGACGACGCAAGCGCCATTAATCCTTTTCTCAGCAAACCCATTGACCATAAAAAAATGAAAATAAGTGCACAAAAATAAATGATCGCCATCATAGAAAAGTCCTCCTCTTACCAATGAATATATGGACTTGTCTACCTGCTCATGACGAAAATATATTTCCAAATCACTTAGTTGACCTCACACTAGGCTTATATTATAATATCTAGGTACATGTTTTGCATGTATATCTTTTTTTAATGCAGTCGATTGGTGTATTCGGAGGGAGGGAAAGAGAATGTCAAAAACGGTCGTTAGAAAAAACGAATCGCTTGAAGATGCTCTTCGTCGCTTTAAACGCAGTGTATCCAAAACTGGAACATTGCAAGAAGCAAGAAAGCGTGAATTTTATGAAAAGCCTAGCGTAAAGCGCAAGAAAAAGTCTGAAGCTGCTAGAAAACGTAAATTCTAAAGAGGGTGGATTTTATGAGTCTTCTTGAGCAATTAAATTCTGATATGAAGCTTTTTATGAAAAACCGTGAGAAAGACAAGCTTGTTGTCATTCGGATGGTTAAGGCTTCGCTCCAAAATGAAGCAATTAAGCTTAAGAAAGACAGTTTGACCGGCGATGAGGAACTAACCGTCCTTTCCCGCGAGATTAAGCAACGTAAAGACTCCCTCCATGAATTTTCGAAAGCTAATCGCTTAGATTTAGTAGATAAAGTTCAAAAAGAGATTGACATCTTAGACGTTTATTTACCTGAACAGCTTTCTGAAGAAGAACTGCAAACGATCGTGAAAGAAACGATCGCTGAAACAGGTGCATCATCGAAGACTGATATGGGTAAAGTCATGAGCGCTATTATGCCAAAAGTAAAAGGTAAAGCTGATGGAGCTGTCATTAACAGACTTGTCAGCGAACAGCTGTCTCAATAAAAAAGTATCCTTCTATTGTTAGAAGGGTACTTTTTTTATACCTTCATCATTCTGTCATATAAAAATGAAACCTATGATACATTTGTAACGTATGTAAAGGAACGGTAAAATGGAAGATAGAGAGGAGGGATTACCAAATAGATGAAAAAAATAAAAATTTCTATTGCTCTCTTCAGTTGTTTTATAATATGCTTATTATTAGGGGTTCAATTGACCGCGAAATCAGTAGATCAAAAAGTTCATGTTATCCCAATTGAAGATACAGTAGAAAAAGGACTTTCTCAATTTATTGAACGATCATTTGAGCAGGCAAAGTCCGAACGAGCGAAACATATCATTCTAGACATCAATACACCAGGTGGTGCAGTCGATGCGGCGCTTGAGATCGCAGATACCATTCGTGCGTCTGATATTCCTGTGACAGCCTTTGTGAATCATAGAGCGCTTTCTGCTGGGGCATTCCTTGCACTAAATGCCGACGATATTTATATGACCCCAAATGGAAAGATGGGGGCTGCTGCGATCATTGATGGAGAAGGCAATGCTGCCGACCAAAAATCTGAATCGCTATGGCTTGCTGAAATGAGTGACGCTGCCGAAAAGCAGGGGCGTGATCCAAAGTATGCACTTGCAATGGCAGATGTAGATATAGACGCAAAAGAAGCTGGTGCACCAAAAGGAGAATTGCTCACCTTCAACACAGACCGTGCGCTTCAATTCGGTTATGCAGAAGGGGAAGCGAAAAATATGGATGACTTGCTTCAGAAGCTGAAGTTAGCCGACGCTTCTGTTCAATACGATGAAGTGAGCTTTGCTGAAAAGGTTGCGCGCTTTCTCACGCACCCGATCGTCATTCCAATCCTTTTATCCATCGCAAGCTTAGGGTTAATTGTTGAGCTCTATTCTCCTGGCTTTGGGATTCCAGGCACGATGGGAGTGACAGCGCTTCTTTTATTCTTTTATGGTCATCTCGTGGCTGGTTTTGCAGGATATGAGACGTTGTTCCTGTTTTTAGCAGGGATATTGCTCATGATTCTGGAATTGTTTTTGCCGGGGGGAATCGTAGGTGTCATTGGACTGATCTGTGTGGTTGTCAGCTTGTTTTTAGCAGCTGGAAGCTTTACAGAAATGGCGATTTCCATCTTGATTGCCACTGCTGTTTCAATCATAGCAGTTATTATATTGACAAAGGTGTTGGGGAAACGTATGAAATTTTTCAAAAAGTTCATTTTAACCGATTCAACCAATAAGGAAAGCGGTTATGTCTCAAATGAAACAAGAGAAGATCTTGTTGGGCAAATCGCGGTGACAGCAACCGCACTTCGTCCGTCAGGTACAATAGTATTTGGAGATGAGCGCATTGATGTTGTATCAGAAGGTGCATTCATCGATAAGGATGAACAAGTAAAAATTGTGAAAGCGGAAGGCTCACGCATTGTCGTGAGGAAAGTATAGATAACTGATTTTATAGGAGGAATAAAATGGATCCATCTACTTTACTATTATTTGTGATTATCGCAGCAGGTCTGATCGTTCTATCGATCTTCTTCACCTTTGTACCGGTGATGCTGTGGATTTCTGCCCTAGCGGCTGGCGTAAAGGTAAGCATTTTTACACTTGTAGGAATGAGACTTCGCCGCGTCATTCCAAACCGAGTGGTCAACCCGCTCATCAAAGCACATAAAGCAGGTCTTGATGTGACGATTAACCAATTAGAAAGTCACTACCTTGCAGGTGGTAACGTTGACCGTGTTGTAAATGCATTGATCGCGGCTCAACGTGCGAATATCGAATTGAACTTTGCACGCTGTGCAGCGATCGACCTAGCAGGCCGTGACGTACTTGAAGCTGTACAAATGAGTGTAAACCCTAAAGTCATTGAAACACCATTTATCTCTGGTGTGGCAATGGACGGGATTGAAGTAAAAGCAAAAGCACGTATTACAGTTCGTGCAAACATCGAACGACTTGTCGGTGGTGCAGGGGAAGAAACAATCATTGCTCGTGTAGGTGAAGGGATTGTCTCTACAATCGGTTCATCAAATAATCATAAAAAGGTTCTAGAAAACCCAGATATGATTTCTCAAACGGTTCTTGGTAAAGGATTAGATTCAGGTACTGCGTTTGAAATTCTCTCGATTGATATTGCAGATGTGGATATCGGTAAGAACATCGGGGCAATTTTGCAAACAGACCAAGCAGAAGCAGATAAAAACATTGCACAGGCAAAAGCGGAAGAACGCCGCGCAATGGCTGTTGCCCAGGAGCAAGAAATGCGTGCAAGAGTTGAAGAAATGCGCGCGAAAGTTGTAGAAGCAGAGGCTGAAGTACCACTTGCCATGGCTGAAGCATTACGTGAAGGTAATATTGGAGTCATGGACTACATGAATATTAAGAATATCGATGCTGATACGGACATGAGAGATTCATTTGGTAAAATGACAAAAGGTCCATCTGATAATGAAAACAAATAAGCATCCTCTCACGCTTTAAGGAGGGAGCCCAATGGACATTCTATTTGAAAATCCGTTACTAATTGCGATTATCATCGGTATCATCTCTGCTGTCTTTGGGAAAATCGGCAAACAAGAGGAGAACGAACAAAAGAATCAGCAAAACAAGCCAGCTCCTCAGCGTAAGCAGATGCCCCAAAAGCAAACAAAACAAACAAGTCCAGATCCAGTCGTGACGGATCAGATGGACGATTTCGGCGATGTACATGATCATGGCGGGATGAAGAAAAAAACATCTCAATCCTTACAGGACCGCTATACCGATACACTTGCCGAAATGGAAGAAAGAAAAAGCGAGCTAAATAGAGAATTCCAATCGCTTGAAAGAGAACTGACAAGGCCAAAGGCTGCTTCTGCCGAAGTGAAGCCAAAGATCATTGAGAAGCTCAACCAAGATACAATTGTTCAGGGGATGATCCTTGGAGAAGTATTTGGAGAGCCGCGCGCGAAAAAGCCGCACAGAACGATGAAACGGCCATATAACAGATAAACAAGAAAGTCCCATATAAAGGGGCTTTTTTTTGTTTGACCTGATGGAGATTTCTCGCAGTAAAAATGATGAAACGGCTGTTTGCGGGATTCATTAGCATGATCTGAACCGCTGAAGAATAGGATGATATAGAGGCTTTCTCATCAGTCTCACCATCTTTCAGTTTGATCTCATACACATGGGGCGGGAAGGGGTTCTTATTGAATGGGAAAAAGAAAAAATCGACTTAAAGCATGGCTGACAAGAACACTTGAAATCCCTCCAGACGTCATGATGGATCTTCCCCGTATTACGATGGTTGGCAGACTCCACATTTACATAGAGAACCATAAAGGGCTTTTGCTTTTCAGTGATCAAGAGGTAAGGCTGATGCTCAAACAAGGACAATGCATTATTTCAGGGAAAGATTTTGTGATTAAAACGATTTTGCCAGAAGAGATCTTATTAGAAGGGAAAATCGATGAGGTCCGTTATATTGATTCTTAACTGACGGAGGGGAGAAGTGTGAAGAATAAATGGTTCGCCTATTTTATTGGCAGAGTGGAAGTGGAAATCAAGGGAAACGGCATTGAGCGGCTCATCAATGAGTGCACGAGACAGGGGATCACAATGTTTCAAGTGAGCCGCCGTCAAGACAGCGTGCGCTTATTTATTCGCTTATCAGATGTACATGCCTTCAGAAAAGTACAAAGACATCATGAGGTAACATGTTCATTTCATCAAAAGAAGGGATTTCCGTTCCTTCTCCTATGGTCAAGGAAGAATATTGGGTTTACCCTTGGGATTGTGTTCTTTCTAGTGACGATATTGGCACTTTCAAACATGGTGTGGAAAATTGATATTAAAGGAGCCAATCCAGAAACTGAACATCAGATGAGAAAGCATTTAGACGAGATTGGTGTGCAAAAAGGCCGTTTCCAGTTTCTAATGGGAACACCTGAAAAAATTCAAAAATCACTGACCGCCAATATTCAAAGCATAACATGGGTTGGCGTTGAACTAAACGGTACAACATTTCAAATGAAAGTTGTGGAAAAAAATGAGCCGGAAAAAGAGAAATATACGAGTCCTCAGCATATTGTGGCCAAGAAGAAGGCGGTCATCACGAGAATGTATGTGGAAAAAGGGGAGCCGCTTGCCGCAGTTGATGAACATGTGAAGAAAGGACAAATGCTCGTCTCTGGCCTCATCGGCAGCGAAGACCAGCAAAAAACGGTTGGTGCTAAAGCGAAAATTTATGGTGAAACGTGGTATCGTTCTGAAGTTTCTGTCCCTCTTCGAACATCTTTTGATGTCTTTACGGGTAAAATGAAGACAAAGCACAAGCTCTCCGCATTTGGAGGTTCAATGCCATTTTGGGGCTTTTCCTTTAAAAAGGATGATTTTAAGCAGCCAAAAACAGAAACTGAAGTTCACCCACTCCATTTCTTAAACTTCCAGCTCCCATTTTCCTATGAAAAAGAAACGACACGCGAAAGCGAAAAAATAAACCGGACATACACAAATAAAGAAGCGGTTCAAGCAGGGATTAAAATGGGTAAAAAAGAATTAGAAGAGAAGCTAGGTCAAACAGGAGAGGTGAAAAGTGAAAAAGTTTTGCACGAGGCAACAGGGAATGGTAAAGTTAAGTTAATCATCCTTTACCAAGTAATAGAAGATATTGTTCAACCAACACCTATTGTTCAGGGAGACTAGAGAATGACAGAACATTTACTTGAAATTCAACAAAAATTAGATAGCCCAAACGAAGCGATTGCTTTATTTGGAAATCAAGATGCTTATCTGAAACTGATGGAAAACGAGCTGAATGTCTCCATTATTACGCGCGGAGAAAAGGTGTATGTTTCTGGTCAGGAAGCATCAAGAGAAACAGCGAGCCGTCTGATTACATCTCTCTTACATCTCATCCAAAAAGGAATTGAGATTTCTGAACGGGATGTCGTCTATGCCATTAAAATGGCGCAAAAAGACAAGCTCAATTATTTTGAAAATATGTATGAAGATGAAATTACGAAAAATGCAAAAGGAAAGTCAATCAGAGTAAAAACCATTGGCCAGCGGGAATATGCTGCGGCAATGAAAAAAGATGACTTGGTCTTTGGAATTGGACCAGCTGGAACAGGGAAGACGTATTTGGCAGTCGTCAACGCGGTACATGCACTGAAAAATGGACATGTGAAACGGATTATCCTGACAAGACCAGCTGTTGAAGCAGGAGAAAGTCTTGGCTTTTTACCAGGTGATCTAAAGGAAAAAGTAGATCCTTATTTAAGACCACTATATGATGCCTTGCATGATGTGCTTGGCAGTGATCATACGGAACGTTTAATCGAGCGCGGTGTGATTGAAATAGCGCCTCTTGCCTATATGAGAGGACGGACACTCGATGATGCATTTGTTATTTTAGATGAAGCGCAGAATACAACGCCTGCCCAAATGAAAATGTTTTTGACGAGACTTGGGTTTGGCTCTAAAATGGTCATTACAGGAGATATTACACAGATTGACCTGCCGAAGGGCATGCAGTCTGGTCTTGCAGCTGCAAAGGACATGCTTGCAGAGATCAAGGGCATCTCATTTATTGAGCTAGACCAGACAGATGTGGTCAGACACCCGCTTGTGGCAAAGATCATCGGAGCATACGAAAAGCAAAAATGACCTTAGTGACCCGATCGTCTTCATCGGGTCATTTTGTTTCGATCGTGGTTTAAAGTAAAAAAGGAGGTACTTTCCTTGAGAAAGAATCAGAAAGACAGTAAGCGCAAAAGACTGCTGTCTAAAAAAGAACCTCAGAAAATGGAGCGCTCACGTTATTTAAATGTTTTGCTATACGCTGGTTTAGCAGCCATTCTATTCGTGGTGCTCTTCTTCCATGTAAAGCCTGAATCGCTCGACTTAGATTTATTTTCAGTGAGCGAACAGACCATCTATTCTCCATCAACCGTCGATGATCAAGAAGCGACAGAAGAAAAGAAGCAAGAAGCAACAGATCAAGTAGAGGATCAATATACACTCAAAAAAGCGTATTCTGACAATCGTGTTGACCTCATCTCCTCCCTTTTCGAAGCCATTAAAGAAGAGAAGAAAGCAGCTGATGAAAAAGAAAATCCGCCATCAGATAAAGAAATGGTCAAGCGTGTCAAAGAAAAACTCACATCAGATATGCAGGAGGCTGTTTCAGACCAATCCATCAAAGCACTGCTTCAGGCAAGTGACGAAAATCTCTCTTTTACTAAGGATTCCATCATCACAGTGGTGAATTCACTGATGAGTAAAGAAATCACAGCAGCGAAATTACAAGATGAGAAAAAACAAGTGAAAACAGAGCTTGAAAATAACTCAATTCCATCCAAATACTTAAATGCAGCGAAAGAAATCGGTGAATTTGCGATCATTCCAAACTATGTATTTGATCCAGTGGCGACAGAGAAGAAAAGGCAAGAAGCCGCTGATAATATTCAGCCGGTTCAAATTAAGCAAGGGCAAATCTTAGTCGAAGAAGGAGAACTTATCGACCGAGAAGTGTATCGTAAATTAGAACTGACAGGGCTCTTAAATAGCTCCAATTTGATTAAGCCTGTAAGCGGTCTTATGATATTGATTGGTCTATTCTTAGCAGCGATTATTCATTCACTTGAATCGAGGAAAAAATCGCTTGTTCATAAGAATAAGTCGTTGCTTCTCTACTCGCTCATTTTTACCATTATTTTAGTTATCATGGAAGTATTCAGTCTCTTTCAGGAAACGAAGTATACGACGATAGGTTATGTGGTGCCAGTGGCGCTTGGCACGATGCTGATCAAGCTGCTTATCAATGAGCGGCTAGCGATCTTCTCTGGTCTTGTATTTGCTCTTTGCGGCAGTATGATGTTTAATCAAGGAGTAACCGGCGTCTTTAACTATGTGATCTGCGCTTATTACCTTGTGAGCGGGATGGCGGGCATTTTATTTTTGAGAAAGCATAATGCGCGTTCAAAAATATTGCAGGCAGGGCTTTCGGTCGCTTTGGTGAATGTCCTTGTGGTTCTATCCATAACGCTGATTCAAAACTCCTCACCATCAGGACTTGAAATCGGTGTGAACCTTATGATGGCAATTGTGTCAGGGTTTGCATCATCTATTTTGGTCATTGGTCTAATGCCAGTGTTTGAGAGTATGTTCGGCATTCTTTCAACAATGAAGCTGATTGAACTATCTAACCCAAACCATCCGCTCCTTAAAAAGATTTTAACAGAGACACCAGGTACATATCATCATAGTGTCATGGTGGCAAATTTAGCAGATGCTGCATGTGAAGCAGTCGGAGCAAACGGTCTTTTAGCAAGGGTTGGCGCTTATTATCATGACATTGGGAAAACGAAAAGACCGCAATACTTTATCGAAAACCAAATGAACATTGATAATCCGCATGACAAGCTTTCTCCTCAGCTAAGTAAAAATATCATTATTGCCCATACGACAGATGGAGCTGATATGCTGAGAGAAAAAAAGTTTCCTGAAGAGCTTGTCGATATTGCCGAACAGCACCACGGGAAGTCGCTGTTAAAGTTCTTTTACTATAAGGCAAAAGAGCGTGATGATCAGGTGACAGAAGAAGAATTCCGTTATCCTGGGCCAAAACCGCAATCAAAAGAAGCGGCGATTATTTCAGTAGCGGATAGCGTGGAAGCAGCGGTACGATCGATGCATAATCCAAATCCAGAGCGGATCGAAAAGCTCGTCAAAGGCATTATTTCCGATAAAATGCAGGATGGGCAATTCAGCGAATGTGATCTGACATTTAAAGAGTTAAATATTATTAGTCAAACGATTTGTACAACATTAAAGGGGATTTTCCATTCTCGGATTGAATATCCAGATGCCCCGAAGCAGAAGGTGAAGTAAATGACATTGTTAATCGATTTAATAGATGAAACAGGACAAGTATCAAAAGAGCAGCTTGAAGAAGTGGAAAAGCTTCTTCAGTTCGCTGCTGATGCCCTTGAGGTCAAAGATCAAGCGGAGGTATCAGTGACGATCGTTTCGAATGAAGAGATTCATCAAATTAATAAAGAATACCGCGGAAAAGACGCACCAACGGATGTGATCTCCTTTGCACTCGAAGAAGAAGGAGAAGGGGAAATTGAAATCATTGGTGCTGATGATATTCCGCCTGTACTCGGTGACATCATCATTAGTGTGGACCGTACGAAAGAGCAGGCAGAGGAATATGGACATTCCTTTATGAGAGAGCTTGGATTTCTCGCCATTCATGGATTCCTGCATTTGCTCGGGTTTGATCATATGACAGAGGAAGATGAAAAAGAAATGTTCGCCAAACAGACAAAGATCTTGGATGATTATGGCCTTTCAAGATCTTCGTAAGAAAAGAAGGCCGCTTGCCCGTTTTTTTCGGAGTTTTTATTATGCATTTAGAGGAATATGGCGAACTTTCTTGAATGAACGGAATTTTCGATTTCACACAGTCGCAGCCATCATCGTGGTGACCTGCGGCTTTTGGTTTCACATTGAACCATTCGAATGGATGATCGTTTTGCTTTTATGCGGGGGGATGTTTGCGCTTGAACTTGTCAATACAGCCATTGAACATACAGTGGACCTGATGACAGAAGAGAGGCACCCGCTTGCTGAGAAAGCGAAAGACGCCGCAGCAGGCGCTGTTTGCGTTTACGCCGCGATTTCGGTTATGATTGGGTTGATCATCTTCTTACCGAAGATCATGCAATAGAACAATATTACTATTTATTAACATTTTTAGAAATGGGCGTGAAAATGTCACGTGAATTATGTAAAATATAAATGTGACAGTGGGTCCATTTCTTCTGAAAGTGGGAACTAGGAATGAACAAACAAGAGTTGATTTCAGAAGCAGTTAAAGCAAGAGATTTTGCATATGTACCCTATTCAAAATTCAAAGTCGGTGCAGCATTGTTGTCGAACGATGGAAAAGTGTATGGCGGCTGCAACATTGAAAATGCAGCATATGGTATGTGTAATTGTGCGGAAAGAACAGCACTTTTTAAAGCCTATTCAGAAGGCATCACATCGTTTCAAATGCTAGCGGTAGTAGCTGATACAGACCGGCCTGTTTCGCCGTGCGGCGCATGCAGACAGGTTATTTCAGAGCTATGTGCACCTGACATGCCAGTGATTCTAACGAACTTAAAAGGACAAATATACGAAACAACAGTAAACGAACTATTGCCAGGCGCATTTTCACCGGAGGATTTAAATGACTAACGAAAGCTTCAAATCAGGATTTGTATCCATTATTGGAAGACCAAATGTAGGAAAATCAACCTTTCTTAATCGTGTGATTGGACAAAAGATCGCCATCATGAGTGATAAGCCCCAAACGACACGAAACAAAGTGCAAGGTGTCTTAACAACAAACACGTCACAAACGATCTTTATCGATACACCAGGGATTCATAAACCTAAGCATAAGCTTGGTGATTTTATGATGAAAGTGGCTACAAATACACTGAAGGAAGTCGATTTGATCTTGTTTATGATCAATGCAAAGGAAGGCTATGGCAAGGGTGATGAATTCATCATTGAACGACTCAAGCAAACATCTACACCGGTATTCCTAGTCGTCAATAAAATCGACCAAATTCACCCAGATGAGCTGTTCCTTTTAATTGATGAATACCGCACACGTTATCCATTTAAGGAAATTGTGCCAATTTCAGCTCTTGAAGGAAACAACATTGACACGCTTCTTCAGCAGGTTGAAGGTTATCTTCCTGAGGGCCCTCAATTTTACCCGGCAGATCAAGTAACAGATCATCCAGAGCGGTTTATTATTTCTGAATTAATTCGTGAAAAAGTGCTGCATTTAACAAGAGAAGAGATCCCGCACAGTATTGCAGTGGCGATTGAATCCATTAAGCCAGATGAAAATGGTAAGATCCATGTGGCGGCGACCATTGTCGTAGAACGTGATTCACAAAAAGGGATTGTTATTGGGAAACGAGGCAGCTTATTAAAAGAAGTGGGACAAAAAGCGCGCAGAGATATTGAAGCACTTCTCGGTTCAAAAGTGTATCTGGAGCTTTGGGTAAAGGTTCAAAAGGACTGGCGTAATAAATCCACTCACCTTCGTGATTTCGGATTTAGAGAAGACGAATATTAAAATATCGCTAGTGTTGTCATAAAATCTGACAATGGTGCGGTTCGATTAGTAAAAATTGTTTATCATGAAATGGAGGTAGCTTGGTCAAGATATAATTAATATGTTGGATGTAGCGTTGCTGCTTCTAATAAAGAAAGGTGGGGTTTTTATGTTGAATTTTACATGGAACGTATTTTCACAAACAGGAAGCGTTGACACGTATCTGCTTTTCAAAGAGTTAGAAAAGGAGAACCTGGAAAGACCCGATATACTTGAAGAAGAGATAGCACGATTTGATTTTCCAATCTTATAATTCTTGACCCCTCCAATGCTCGGAGTGTAGACAAATGCTCATTAAAAGTGAAGGAATCGTCCTTAGAACAACAGATTATGGCGAAACAAACAAAATTGTCACGCTGCTCACTAGAGAACATGGGAAAATTGGTGTGATGGCAAGAGGCGCAAAAAAATCAAACAGCCGCCTGTCAGCCATAAGCCAGCCGTTTTTATACGGAACCTTCCTGATCCAATCATCAACAGGACTTGGAACGCTCCAGCAAGGCGAAATGATTGAAAGTATGCGAACCATTCGGGAGGATTTATTCTTGACCGCATATGCCGCATATATGACAGAGTTACTCGATAAAGGCACAGAAGAAAAAAAGCCAAACCCTTATTTGTTTGAGCTCCTGCTTCAATCTTTGCGTCATCTGAATGAAGGTACAGATGCTGATATTATCTTATTTATCGTAGAGGTCAAAATGTTATCAGTGATGGGAATGAAGCCCGAACTGGATCAATGTGTCCACTGTGGTCAAAAAGAAGGGCAGTTTCATTTCTCGATTAGAGACAACGGCTTTATTTGCCAAAATTGCTTTTCTAAAGATCCGTATAAACTGCCCTTATCTCCAGCAGCTGCAAGGCTGCTCCGTTTATTTCATTATTTTGATTTATCAAGGCTCGGTCAGGTTGATGTGAAACCGCAGACGAAACAAGAAATTCGTCAAGTGCTCGATCACTACTATGAAGAGTATTCAGGCCTTTATTTGAAATCAAAAAAATTCATGAATCAGATGGAATCCATGAAAAAGCTCATGGGTGGGGAAAACAAAAGTTGACATCTTCCATGACTTTTTGTAAGATCATCTAAGATAAAATATGTTGCATTGACAGAAAGAAGTACTTGCGCAGAATCCATAAAAGCGACCTTAGGGCGGTGTGAGCTAAGGATGGAGGCGTAACGAAAGGCATTCTTGAGCAACGTAAAACAAAGCGGCTGGATGTTACGATACCAGCAAATAGGGTGGAACCGCGGGAAAAACTCTCGTCCCTATGTTTGCAAGGAGCCTTGCGAGCATAGAGACGGGAGTTTTTGTGTTCTTTTACGGGGTTCTAGACCCACCCGCCATACATAGCGGATGGTGTAGAAAAGATGGAGGTGCGATCATTGAATATTCAAGACATGATTTTGACGTTGCAAAAGCATTGGTCAAATGAAGGCTGCGTATTAATGCAGGCGTATGACACAGAAAAAGGTGCCGGAACGATGAGTCCATACACGTTCCTCAGAAGCATTGGTCCAGAGCCATGGAAGGTAGCGTATGTAGAGCCTTCAAGACGCCCGGCTGATGGCAGATATGGAGAAAACCCAAATAGATTGTATCAGCATCATCAATTCCAAGTGATCATTAAGCCGTCACCTGACAATATTCAAGAACTGTATCTTGAATCTTTGAAAGCGCTTGGTATTGACCCGCTGAAACATGATATTCGTTTTGTAGAAGACAACTGGGAAAACCCATCTCTGGGCTGTGCAGGGCTAGGCTGGGAAGTATGGCTTGATGGGATGGAAATCACCCAATTCACGTATTTCCAGCAAGTCGGCGGCTTAGAATGTAAGCCCGTTTCCGTAGAAATCACATACGGTATTGAACGTCTTGCTTCCTACATCCAAGACAAAGAAAATGTCTTCGATCTTGAATGGACAGACGGATTCACGGTGAGAGATTTATTCTTAATGGCTGAATATGAGCACTCTGTATATACATTTGAAACATCTAATACTGACATGCTGTTTGATTTATTTACAACCTATGAGAAAGAAGCGCATAGCCAAATGGACAAAGGGCTTGTTCACCCGGCATACGATTATGTGCTCAAATGCTCTCATACGTTTAACCTGCTCGATGCAAAGGGCGCAATTTCTGTTACTGAGCGAACTGGTTATATCGGAAGAGTGCGCCAGTTAGCAAGAAAAGTAGCCAAAACATATTATGAAGAACGAGAAAAATTGGGATTCCCTATGCTAAAAGAGGAGGCGGCTTCTCATGAATAAACAAGATGTATTACTCGAAATCGGCTTAGAAGAGATGCCGGCTCGTTTCATGCCAGAAAGCACAAAGCAGCTAGGCGAGAAAGTAAAAGCGTGGTTTGAAGCGCAAAACATTTCATTTGAAGATGTTGCTCTATTTAACTCACCAAGACGTCTTGCTGTACTTGTGAAAGGTGTCGCAGAAAAACAAGAAGACATCAAAGAAGAAGCAAAAGGTCCGGCTAAAAAGATCGCGCAAGATGCGGAAGGCAATTGGACAAAAGCAGCGGAAGGCTTTGCCCGCGGACAAGGTGCTTCAACAGATGATCTCTATTTTAAAGAGATCAAAGGAGTGGATTATGTCCATGTCCAGAAGTTTCAAGAAGGAAAGCAAGTCAAAGACCTTCTGCCAGCATTAGGTGAGATCGCCGCTTCATTAAGTTTTCCAAAGAACATGAGATGGGGGAGCAAAGATTTACGCTACATCCGTCCGATTAAATGGATTGTTTGTTTATTTGGAGAGGAGATTGTACCTGCTCACATTGCTGGGGTGAAAAGCGGCCGCGAGACAAGAGGACACCGTTTCCTTGGTAAGGCAGCCATCATCGACTCGCCTGCTTCTTATGAGCAAACATTGCGAGATCAATTTGTCATTGCAGATTCAGATAAAAGAAAACTATCCATTACCGAGCAGCTAAATGCTCTATCTTTAGAAAAAGGTTGGGTGATTCCTGTTGATCCTGAGCTTCTAGAAGAGGTCAACAATCTTGTAGAATACCCAACGGTACTATCTGGTTCCTTTGAAGAAGAATTCCTTGCATTGCCGGAAGAAGTATTGGTAACTACAATGAAAGAGCATCAGCGCTATTTCCCTGTGAAAAATGAGCAAGGGGAATTATTGCCTCACTTCATTACGGTGAGAAATGGAAACAGTGAGGCGCTTGAAAATGTCGCAAGAGGGAACGAAAAAGTACTTCGTGCACGTTTATCAGATGCTGCCTTCTTCTATAAAGAAGACGAAAAACTAGTCATTGAAGACAATATTAAGAAGCTTGATAAGGTTGTATTCCATGAGAAACTTGGCACAATTGGCGACAAGCTAAAGAGAGTGACAGACATTGCGACGCGTCTAGCAGCGCATGTCGGTGCAGATGACGAAACGTCAGAGCGTGTGGCAAGAGCTGCAAGTATTTCGAAGTTTGACCTTGTGACTCAAATGGTCTATGAATTCCCAGAATTACAAGGAATCATGGGCGAGAAATATGCAAAAGCACTTGGCGAACATGAAGAAGTGGCAAAGAGCATCAATGAGCACTATATGCCGCGCTTTGCTGGTGATGAGGCGCCTTCCACTTTAATTGGTGCGATTGTGGCAGTAGCCGATAAGCTGGATTCTATTTGTTCCTTCTTCTCAATTGATGTCATTCCAACGGGCTCTCAAGATCCTTATGGACTAAGAAGACAAGCGAGCGGTATCGTTCAAATTCTGCTTGATCGTCATTGGAACATTTCATTCAAAGAGCTTTTGGCACTTGCTCAAGTAGAAGCAGCACATGAAACGGCTCTCATTGAATTTTTAACACACCGTTTAAAATATGTCCTCCAAGCAGAACATATCCGTCATGATGTTGTCGATGCAGTACTGGATGTTGAAAATATTGAACCTTATGCAGTCGTGAAAAAAGCAGCTGTTCTTGAAAAGAGCGTGAAACAAGAAAGCTTCAAAGAAACAGCAGAAGCATTAGGACGCGTCATTTCAATCAGTAAAAAAGGGGAAGACGCAGAAATTCAGCCTGAGCTGTTTGAAAATGAGCATGAGCAAAAGCTATATGAGGCGTATCAGCAAGTAGAGACAGCTGTCAAGGAACATGTAGCAGCAGAGCAATACAGCGTAGCACTTGAGGCGCTTGATACGTTAAAAACACCGATTGTTCATTATTTCGATCACACAATGGTTCATGCAGATGATGAAAAGCTGAAGCGAAATCGTTTGGCGCAAATGGTCAAACTAGCAAAAGTCATTCAATCATTTGCGAATATGAACAATTTAATTGTAAAATAAATACCTAAGAACGGTTGCCTTTTTTGAAGGGCAATCGTTTTTTACTCATTTAATTCACGGTTTTTGAGTGGATTTTTGTTTCATTCGGACAAAGATGCGCTATAATATGATGAGTTATGAAAATGATATACATAAAGTAAAGATTCGCTCTCTCTATTTAAAGGTGGTGAGTACAATCGAGTTAAATAAACGGCAAGAGCAGATTTTACAGATTGTCAAAGAGAATGGTCCGATCACTGGAGAGCATATCGCCGATCGGCTGAACTTAACTAGGGCGACCCTCAGACCGGATTTAGCCATATTAACGATGTCAGGCTTTTTAGAAGCAAGACCAAGGGTCGGCTACTTTTTCACAGGGAAAACAGGTACGCAGCTTCTAGCAGATAAGCTGAAAAAACTTCAAGTGAAAGATTTTCAATCCATTCCAGTGGTGATACATGAGAATGTTTCAGTTTATGATGCGATTTGTACGATGTTTTTAGAAGATGTGGGCACATTATTCGTTGTGGACGATCACTCTATTTTAACAGGCGTGTTGTCAAGGAAAGACCTCCTTCGCGCAAGTATTGGAAAACAGGAGCTTCCATCTATTCCTGTCCATATTATTATGACAAGAATGCCGAACATCACCGTTTGCCGCAAGGAAGATTTCATTATGGGTGTGGCGAAGCACTTGATTGAAAAGCAGATAGACGCACTTCCTGTTATAAAAGATACGGATAAAGGCTTTGAAGTGGTCGGCAGAATTACGAAAACAAACATGACGAAAATACTTGTTAATTTATCGGAGAATGAAATAATCTAATTACAGAAGACTGCGAGGGGATGTTATGAGTAATCGCGTAATTTTTGTGGTATCAGATTCAGTAGGAGAAACGGCAGAGCTCGTAGTCAAAGCGGCACTTAGCCAATTTGATGGCGGCTCATCAGACCATTCAAATATCAGAAGAATCCCATATGTAGAAGATGTCGGTACGATTAAAGAAGTCATTTCACTGGCGAAAGCAGATAACGGAATCGTCTGCTTTACTCTTGTTGTGCCAGAAATGCGTCAATTCTTAATTGATGAAGCAGAAGCAAACGGAGTAGTTTATTATGACATCATCGGACCACTAATCGATAAAATGGAGACTGCTTATGGAAATGAAGCGAAACATGAGCCGGGGCGTGTACGTCAATTAGATGAGGACTATTTTAAAAAGGTTGAAGCCATTGAGTTCGCAGTGAAGTATGATGACGGCAGAGACCCAAGAGGCATTCTAAAGGCTGATATTGTGCTCATCGGTGTATCACGCACATCTAAGACACCACTATCTCAATACTTGGCGCATAAACGGCTGAAGGTAGCAAACGTTCCAATTGTTCCTGAAGTAGATCCGCCAGAGGAGTTATTTTCAGTTGATCCAAAGAAATGTATCGGTCTGAAAATCAGTCCAGACAAACTAAATCATATTCGTAAAGAGCGTTTGAAATCTCTAGGTTTAAATGATCGCGCGATTTATGCGAACATTGAACGGATTAAAGAAGAGCTAGAGTATTTTGAAAAAGTGGTGGACCGCATTAACTGTCAAGTTGTTGATGTATCGAATAAAGCAGTTGAAGAAACGGCAAATGTCATTCATCAAATGCTGACCAAAAGAGGTTCCGAATAAACTCAGGATGCTCCTCCTGGGTTTTTCCTATGGTGGGAAACGGGTAAACAAAAACAATGGCATATTTGCTGCATTTGTATTATAATAAAAAATTGTGATAAAATGATTGATTTTAGGTTTAAGTTAAGTCAAGAACGAATAAACTAATATTGGCAGAAGTCAAGTGATTCTGAACATAACTTTTCGACAAAATGAGTTTTACTGTTGTTTGCTATATGGGGGAAAAGTATGGTCTTTTTGCTTCTCTAAAGCAGGAATAAGGTGGAGGGATGGAGAATTAGTCACCTGAATGAACATAAACAAGAGAGGACGATTTATGTCGATGCAGATGCTTGTCCTGTAAAAGACGAAATCCTTTCTGTCGCATCTCAATTTCAAATACCTGTGACATTCATTGCTTCATATGAGCATTTTCAAACCAAAAGATCTCCACTTGAAGATTGGCGGTTTGTAGATACACATAAGGAAGCAGCGGATTTAGTCATTGCGAACTCAGCTGCCGCGCATGATATTGTCGTCACCCAAGACATTGGTCTTGCCTCATTACTGCTTCCAAGACAGGTCATTGTACTGTCTGAAAGAGGACGGATGTACACGAACGAAACAATTGATTTTGATTTGGAACGCAGACATGTTTCCAGTAAACAGCGAAGAAAAGGTGTATATGGAAAAGGTCCCAAAAAGCTTTTAGAAGAGGATAAAAAGCGATTTATTACGCAACTACAAAAAATCCTGTCGAATCATGAAGGATTTTTGAATTAAAAGGCGAATAATGTACGACGGAGTGTTATTAGGATGAGCAAACGTATACCAGATGAACTTTTGGAGCAAATCCAAAAAAACGCAGACATTGTCGAAGTGATTGGAGAATACGTACAGCTTAGAAAGCAAGGTCGAAATTACTTCGGTCTTTGTCCATTCCATGGTGAAAATACTCCTTCATTCTCTGTTTCAGCAGATAAGCAAATCTTCCATTGTTTTGGCTGTGGTGCAGGAGGTAATGTATTTTCGTTCCTCAGACAAATGGAAGGCTACTCATTTATTGAAGCCGTTTCACATGTTGCTGATAAGTACCATATTGATTTGCCTGATCATGTAGCAAATGCTCAGATCAGCTCCTCACAGCAAGAGGGCACTGCAGATCATAAAATGATTGAAGCGCATGAGCTTCTTAAGAAATTTTACCACCATTTGCTGGTAAATACAAAGGAAGGTCAAAACGCACTCGATTATTTACGGGCGAGAGGCTTTACAGATGAAACAATTGCCAAGTTTGAGATCGGATATGCTCTTGACTCTTGGGATTTCGTGACCAAGTTTTTAGAAAAACGAGGGTTTGATCCTGCGATGATGGAGAAGGCCGGTCTTTTGATTCAACGTGAAAACGGAACAGGCTTTTTTGACCGCTTTAGGGATCGTGTGATGTTTCCCATTCATGATCATCATGGGACAGTCGTCGCTTTTTCCGGAAGATCGCTTGGTGATCAGCAGCCTAAGTATATGAATAGTCCTGAAACGCCACTTTTTCATAAAAGTAAGCTGCTTTATCACTTTCATGACGCGCGTATGCATATTCGAAAACGCGAACGGGCGGTTCTTTTCGAAGGATTTGCTGACGTCATCTCAGCTGTCACATCAGGTGTCGGCGAAAGTGTTGCAACAATGGGTACGTCTCTAACAGAAGAGCACGTAAAACTTCTCAGACGGAACGTAGAAGAGATCATCCTTTGCTATGACTCTGACACGGCCGGTTATGAAGCCACCATGAAAGCTTCAGATTTGCTTGGAAAAAGAGGATGTAAAGTTCGCGTTGCCATGATACCAGATGGACTTGATCCAGATGATTACATTCGTAAATATGGTGGCGAGAAATTTAGGAATGACATCATAGATGCAAGTGTGACATTAATGACTTTTAAGATGAACTTTTTCCGTAGGGGAAAGAATTTATCTGATGAAGGAGACCGGCTTACTTATATGAAGCAGGTACTCCGAGAAATTAGCCGATTAAACGGTTCCTTGGAACAAGAGATTTACATGAAACAGCTTGCTGGAGAGTTCTCGATCTCACTTGATTCATTAAAGGAACAACTGGAGCTGTTTGAAAAACAGCAGCGTCAAGAAGCCAAAAGCACGCAGGAAGAAAGCGGGCTTGAAAAACGGCGTGCACATCTGTCAACACAGGTACGAAGAAAGCGTCTGAGGCCAGCATATGAAAATGCAGAGCGAATGCTGCTTGCTCATATGTTAAAAAGCGATGACGTGATCCGAAAAGTACTTGACAGAGTAGGGATTGAATTTAATATAGATTCTCACAGGGCGCTGGCCACGTACATTTATGCTTTGTATGAAGAAGGCAAAGAACCAACGCCGCAGCACCTGATGAACCGTATAGAAGATGATATCATCAATCAACTTCTGACGGATATATTCATGATTCAAGTTGGAGACGAACTAAGTGAAGCTGAATTAAGTGATTATGTAAAAAAAGTGTTGAATCATCGGAATTTGTCAATGATAAAGGAAAAAGAACTAGAACGTGCAGAAGCGGAGAGGCAAAAAGATTTCTTCAAAGCGGCAACACTTGCAAAAGAAATTATTCAGTTGAACCGTTCGCTGAAGTAATACGTCTAATATTTATGACAAGACTTACGGCTGGCAATGAATCCTTTACGGGAGGAGCATAAGACCGCAAGCATCTTGCCTTCATCATTATTTATTTTATTCCTATTTGCTCATCTGTTTGATAAAGAGAGAAAAGCAGGGCGGAAGCAAATCGCAAGTTACTTTAGAATTCGTTGCAAGCTTTGGAAGGAGGGATCCATAATGGCTGATAAACAAGCCCACGAAACCGAAACTGAATTAACCTTTGAACAGGTGAGAGATAAGCTCACTGAAACGGGTAAAAAACGGGGCGTTTTAACATACGAAGAAATTGCAGAGCGTATGTCTAGCTTTGAAATTGAATCAGACCAAATGGATGAATACTATGAATACTTAGGCGAACAGGGTGTAGAGCTCATTAGTGAAAACGAAGAGACAGAAGACCCAAATGTTCAGCAGCTGGCTAAAGCAGAAGAAGAATTTGACCTGAATGATTTAAGCGTACCACCGGGTGTCAAAATTAATGATCCTGTTCGTATGTACTTAAAAGAAATCGGACGCGTCAATTTGTTATCTGCTAAAGAAGAAATTACGTATGCTCAAAAGATCGAAGAAGGCGATGAGGAATCAAAAAGAAGATTAGCGGAAGCAAACCTTCGTCTCGTTGTCAGCATCGCGAAACGCTACGTCGGTCGTGGTATGCTGTTTCTAGACTTGATTCAAGAAGGAAACATGGGTCTTATGAAGGCAGTTGAGAAGTTTGATTACCGCAAAGGATATAAATTCTCAACATATGCGACTTGGTGGATTAGACAGGCGATCACGCGTGCGATTGCCGATCAGGCAAGAACAATCAGGATCCCGGTTCATATGGTGGAAACCATTAATAAATTGATCCGTGTTCAAAGACAGCTTCTGCAAGACCTAGGCAGAGAACCAACGCCAGAAGAAATTGCTGAAGACATGGATTTAACGCCAGAAAAGGTTAGAGAAATTCTTAAAATTGCGCAAGAGCCTGTATCTTTAGAAACACCTATTGGTGAAGAAGATGACTCGCACCTTGGTGATTTTATTGAAGACCAAGAGGCGACATCTCCATCTGACCATGCTGCATACGAATTGTTGAAAGAGCAGCTTGAAGATGTATTAGACACGTTAACGGACCGTGAAGAAAATGTACTGAGACTACGTTTCGGACTAGATGACGGAAGAACACGTACGTTAGAAGAGGTTGGAAAGGTGTTCGGCGTCACAAGAGAGCGTATCCGCCAAATTGAAGCGAAAGCTCTGCGTAAATTAAGACACCCAAGCAGAAGTAAACGATTAAAAGACTTCTTAGAGTAGAAACTGGACGGATCTTGAAAGAGATCCGTTCTTTCTTCATCAAGAATGAAAACGCTTTTTTCAATCTGATTATATTTTACTGAATAAATAATGAATTTGCAACGTTCTTAGAGAAAAGATGTATAAAAAATACATCAAAATGTGCTGAAGGCTTCATTTCTCATCTTTGCATCATTTTTGTCTAATCTGTGAACTTGACCAAAGTTTTGTATCATAATTCGTTTACTTTTTGTAAAATTAAAGTAGAATTAGAATTGTTTGTATAGTCTTAAAGGGGTTTTCACAAAGGGGAGGATGAAAGAAATGAAACGGAATCCACTTATACCATTTTTATTGATTGCCATTTTAGGGATTGGACTCACTTTTTTCTTATCAATGAAGGGGTTGAAAGATGAAGACAAAATCGCCTCTGGAGGCGAGGAGCAAAAGCAAGAAGAAACAGCGAATGCGACGCCGGAAGAATTGTATAAACAAAACTGTCTGAGTTGTCACGGGGAAAACTATGAAGGCGGTGCAGGTCCTGCATTAAAAGGTGTTGGAGACAAGCTTGAAGTGGCCGACATCAAGAAGAAAATTCAAGAAGGCGGCAATGGGATGCCAGGCGGGCTGATTCCAAATGAAAAGCTCGATGAAATGGCGGAATGGGTGTCTAAAATTAAATAATCTTACACAAAAAGCTCTTTTTCATCAGAAGAGCTTTTTTTCATTTGAAAACGACTTTTAATTTATATAAGATAGACAAGAATGAACATAAAAGAAAAGTAGTGATACGTATGAATGAAATGAATTTATCAAAACGATTAAAAAGAGTCGCAGACTTTTTACCACATGAGGCTGTCTTTGCTGATATCGGCTCAGATCATGCCTATTTGCCGTGCTATGCGATCCTGCATCAAAAAGCAGTAAAAGCAATTGCTGGTGAAATTACAGAAGGACCGCTTCAATCAGCGAAGCAGCAAGTACATAGACTTGAATTAGATGACAAGATTTCGGTCAGAAAAGGAAATGGTCTTGAAGCCATTGAAAAGGGCGAAGTGAATGCTGTAACGATTGCAGGTATGGGCGGAGCACTCATCGCAAGCATTTTAAATGACGGCAAGCATAAGCTCACAGGCCATGAAAGGCTTATTCTTCAGCCAAATATCCATGCTCACCACATTCGTTTATGGCTCTATCAAGAGGGGTATGAATTGATGGATGAAGTCATTTTAGAAGAGGATGGCAAAATATACGAAATTATGATCGCCGAAAAAGGCGACAAAGATAAAGCCTATGAAGGGATGTCAATTGAAACAGGCATGCTAGTTGGTCCGTTTCTTGCGAAAGAGCAAAATGATGTCTTCCGGCGCAAGTGGATGCAAGAACTTCAGCATATGGAGAAGATAGAAAGTCAAATCCAGCAGGCAGCGCGAACAGAAGAGAACAAGGATCGCCTTGAAGAGCTGCATGTAAAAATAAAGATTCTAAAGGAGGTTTTGACTGTTGGCTAAAACAGTAAACGGACATGAAATCATCCAATTATTTGAACAATTTTCACCAAAGGCATATGCCATAGAAGGTGACAAAATCGGTCTCCAAATTGGGACGTTAAATAAAAAGGTAAACAATGTCATGATCACCTTAGATGTACTAGAGAATGTGGTAGATGAGGCGATCGGAAAAAATGTGGATCTCATTATTGCTCACCATCCGCCAATTTTCCGTCCGTTAAAACATGTGGCGACAGATCAGCCAGCTGGACGGATCATTGAGAAATGCATCAAACATGATATTGCAGTATATGTGGCACATACGAATTTAGATGTGGCTGATGGAGGAGTTAATGACTTGCTTGCGGAGGCTTTAGAGCTTGAAGAAACAAGAGTGTTAGTCCCGACATATGAAGATCAAATCAAACAGCTTGCCCTCTATGTCCCGCAGGAATTTGAGGAAGCCATCCGTACAGCTTTAGGAAATGCGGGCGCCGGCCATATTGGCAACTACAGCCATTGCGTGTTTTCAAATGAAGGGACAGGCAGCTTTTTGCCATCAGAAGATGCGGACCCGTTCATTGGTAAGACCGGTCAATTGGAATTTGTTAAAGAAGTACGGATTGAAACCATTTTTCCGGCAAGTATTGAAAAACAAGTGATTCGTGAAATGATCAAAGCACATCCTTATGAAGAAGTCGCTTATAGTGTACACACGACAGACCTTCCTCCTATTCAAAAAGGGCTTGGCCGTATAGGGGAGCTAAGAGAGCCTATGACCCTTGGGGACTTCGCGCGATTTGTGAAGACGAAGCTGGATGTAAATGGTGCTCGCTTTGTAGGTGATCAGGACGCTGTTGTGAAAAAAGTAGCTGTGCTTGGCGGAGACGGAAATAAATACATTCACCAAGCAAAAAGAATGGGTGCTGATGTGTATGTGACAGGGGATCTTTATTTCCATGTCGCCCATGATGCTATGATGCTCGGGCTGAACGTAGTGGACCCAGGGCATTATGCAGAAAAAATTATGAAAGAGGGCGTAAAGGCGAAGCTTCAATCGTTATGTTCAGAGAAAAAGTATGATGTACAGCTCTTTGTTTCTGAATCAAACACAAATCCATTTCAATTTATGTAAACAAAAAACGTCAGAGCATAGAAGCTCTGACGTTTTTTTATTTCTTTGTTTTCACGCGTGGTAGTATTTTCGAAAGAGGAACCGATCGTTCAATTTTCCAAGTTGATTCATCATCCGGCTCGTAGTTTTCTAAGAAACGGATAACTTCTTTTGTAATAGGGGTTGGTGTAGAAGCGCCAGCAGTAATGGCAACGGTATTTACGCCTTGCAGCCACTCCAGCTTGAGCTCACTTAGGTCACCAATACGGTAAGCCTGCGTTCCAGCAATCTCCATTGACACTTGTGCCAGACGATTGGAGTTATTACTTTTTGGATCGCCGACAACAATGGTAAGATCGGCTTGACCAGCTTGCTGAGATACAGCTTCCTGACGTACTTGTGTCGCAAGACAAATTTCTTGGTGGTACTCGACGTGAGGATATTTCTCTTTTATGAGCTCCATCAGATCGTGGACATCCCACTGAGACATCGTCGTCTGATTGGTGATAAGCAATTTATCTGATGTTAAATCGAGCGCCTCAATGTCCGCTTCTGATTCGACAAGATGCACCTTGTCAGGGGCTACTCCGACAGCTCCCTCTGGCTCAGGATGACCTTTTTTTCCGATATAAATAATGTCATACCCAACGGCTGTTTTCTCTGAAATGAGTTCATGTGTTTTCGTTACATCGGGACAGGTTGCATCAATGGCGACAAGACCTTTTTCTTCTGCAATTTGACGAACCTCAGGTGAAACGCCGTGAGCAGTGAAAATAACTGTTCCGCTTTCAACCTGCTTTAAAATGTCTAAGCGGTTTGGTCCGTCCAGTGTGTAGATCCCATCTTCTTCGAAGGCATCTGTCACGTGCTTGTTGTGCACAATCATACCTAATATATAAATTGGGCGTGGCAAGTTTTTATCAAGTGCGGCATTTTTAGCAATGACCATTGCATCTACAACGCCATAGCAATAGCCACGCGGCGAAATTTTAATTACATTCATTTATTCGTCCTCCTGTAGGGAAGTGCTGCTAGAGAAGAACAATATAAAAAGCCGTGAAAAAACGGCTTTTTATCATTCTCTAGCTTCCATTATAGCCAAAGTAAGCGTATATATCAAAGATTGTTATACGCAGGGGACACTTCGCCGTTAAAAGATCACTAGACATATAGTTTTGGAACAGAGCTGCCAGGTCTTTTTTTCGGTTTTGCTTCAGGAGCAGGTGATGTGTGAGGAGCTGCTTTTTTGACGAGGATGTCCTCTGGTTCTTCGTTTTCTTCTATTTCATCATCTCCTGATGCAACTTCTTTTTGCACTTCTGTTTCCTCGCCAATTTCTTTAGGTTCTTCATCTGTACTTGTTTCATCATCATCTGCACTGCCAAGCTGGCTGTACAGCTTAATCATCGCAGGCAAATTTCTGACTAAAGGACCGTATTGCTGAATCATTGGCGTAAATTGCTGCGCCATTCCGAGCACCTTTTGAACATTTCCCAACATGCTTGAAAGGGTTGCAGGATTTGCAAAGCTCTGGATTCCTTGTAATCCCGCACCACCTCCAGAAACCCCTGCTCCCCCTGCGCCAGGAAGAAATTTAGCGAGCATGCCTTTCATTCCTGCTCCACCGCCTAGTGCACGGCTTTCGCCTCCTGGAATTCCGCCCATTCCACGTACACCGCCTCCCTGTACAGACGGGGAGCGAGGCATCATTTGCTGAAATTGATTGCCTTGCCCTTGAAAAGGCTGTTCGATAGGAGCCTGCTGCCTCCTTTGAAAAATTCCGGGCTGTCCGCCATTTCCAAGATGCCGGCGTGAGGGACGGTGCGGCTGAAAATCGCCCATAGGCCTTTGCCCTAACATACTTGTACCTCCCTTACTGCATTCTCTTTCTCTTCATAGGTTATGCAAGGAAGCATCAATTGGTTTCCTGTAAGAAAAGCGGACATGGTTTTTTTGCTGAAAATCAGCTATAATGAGGAGATGAGCAAAAAGGCATTGCCTTAAGGAGTGAAAACATGAACGAAACAAAATTTACGACATATGAATTAAAGTCTTTTATTATAGATGCTATTCATGAACTGGGCTTTTATGAGCCAACTGATATTCAAAAAAGAATCATCCCTGCTGTGTTAAAAGGAGAAAGCGTGATTGGTCAATCACAAACAGGAACAGGAAAAACCCACGCGTACTTATTGCCGCTTATTCATTCAATTGATCCAAGCAAAGAGCAAGTACAAGTTGTGATTACTGCACCTACAAGAGAATTAGCCAATCAAATTTTCAAAGAAGCCCAAACAATCTTAAAGAAGGCCTCTCCAGAAGAAGAGATTAAAGCAAAGCTTTACATTGGTGGAACGGACAAGCAGAAATCCATTCAAAAGCTAAAAAACCAGCCGCATTTGGTTGTCGGCACACCTGGACGTATTGCTGACCTCATTCATGAGCAGGCGCTGAACGTTTACAAAGCGACATCTCTTGTCATTGATGAAGCGGACTTAATGCTGGATATGGGATTTTTAGAAGATGTGGACCGTATTGGTTCACAAATGCCAGAACAGCTGCAAATGCTTGTGTTCTCAGCAACGATTCCAGAAAAACTAAAGCCGTTCCTGAAAAAATATATGGACAATCCAAAATATGCCCATGTTGAACCAAAACGAATTACAGCTGAAAACATTCAGCATATTTTAGTCCCATCTAAACAGCGTGACAAGCTAAAATTGCTCCATGAAATGGTGACGAATGTACAGCCTTATTTAGGTATCATTTTTGCCAATACAAAAACAACCGTCGATGAAATCGCATCATTCCTACAAGAAAAAGGAATGAAAGTTGGAGTGCTTCATGGCGGATTAACGCCGCGCGAACGTAAAAAAGTGATGAAACAAATTGATGATTTAGAGTTCACTTATATTGTGGCATCTGATCTTGCAGCCCGCGGAATTGATATTAAAGGCGTCAGCCATGTGATCAACTATGAACTTCCATCTGATCTTGATTTTTATGTTCACCGTGTTGGTAGAACAGCTCGAGCTGGTTCATCTGGAATTGCGATGACTATTTATGAGCTTGCTGATGAGGATGCACTCATTCAAATCGAGAAAATGGGCGTTGTGTTTGAAAACAAAACCATTGTTCATGGCGAATGGCGAGATGCAGATGACCGCTTGAAGCGTCAAAGACGTAAAAAAGCACCTAATGAAATTGAGGAAAAAGCAAAGCGTCTTGTGAGAAAACCGAAAGCCGTCAAACCTGGATATAAAAAGAAAATGACACGTGAGATGGACAAAATCAAAAGACAGGAACGTAGAAAGTCAAAGCGTAATGGAAAGTAGGGGGAAACATTGTTGAAGATTGGTTCACATGTATCCATGAGCGGAAAACATATGCTTCTTGCAGCGAGTCAAGAAGCTGCCTCTTATGGTTCGAATACGTTTATGATTTATACTGGTGCACCGCAAAATACGCGCCGTAAAAAAATTGAAGATCTCAATATTGAAGCTGGACAAGCGCATATGAAAGAGCATGGTATGACAGATATCGTCGTACATGCACCGTATATTATTAATATTGGGAACACCGTCAATCCAGCGACGTTTGAGCTTGGTGTGGACTTCCTTCGCTCTGAGATTGAACGTACAGAAGCGCTAGGTGCGAGGCAGATTGTTCTCCACCCAGGTGCACATGTCGGAGCAGGACCAGAAGCAGGAATCCAAAAAATCATCGAAGGTTTAAACGAAGTCATCGTAAAAGGGCAAAAGGTTCAAATTGCACTTGAAACAATGGCTGGCAAAGGATCAGAGTGCGGAAGAAGCTTTGAAGAGCTTGCCCAAATTATCGACGGAGTGACACATAACGAAGCACTTTCTGTCTGCTTTGATACGTGTCACACACACGATGCTGGTTATCCGATTGTGACTGACTTTGATGGGGTGTTAGAAGAATTTGATCGAATCGTCGGTATTGACCGAATCAAGGTTCTTCATATTAATGACAGTAAAAACGTACAAGGCGCAAGAAAAGACCGACATGAAAATATCGGCTTTGGTGAAATTGGCTTCGATGCACTGAACAATATTGTGCATCATCCGCAGCTTCAAGATGTGCCCAAAATCTTAGAAACGCCTTATGTAGGTGAAGATAAAAAGAACAAAAAGCCACCTTACAAATTCGAAATTGCGATGCTAAAAGAAAAGCAATTTGACGAAGGCTTACTAGATAAAATTAAAGATCAGTAAAAAGCATACAACATCATGAGGTGCCGCTAAATGCGGCCCTTTTTTGCTTAACTTGTAAACTGATTAAACAGATCATTGACAGTCTGAGCTGTCTGTTTAGATGTAATCGCTTCTATTTGCTTAAGAAGCCGGCTACGCTCTGCATCATTAAAAATATTGACGTTTTTCCCATTCATGAGTTTGGCCACCTCAGCAGCTTGATTTGACGTTAAACTGACACCATACTGCTTCGCATACCTTAACAGATCATTTGCTGTGATCTGATTGAGCCGTTGCAGGACAATTTTTTGAATTAAAATCAATTCCATTCCTCCCCTCTGTAACAATGTATGGGCGAAAACGGAAAATGTGCAAAAAATTTTATTTTACCCTGTGAAATGATAAAATAGTAAAGTGAATAAAATGTTCATTGAAAATTTAAGATGTGTAGAGGGGAGACCGTATGGCAAATAGTAAACAGCATAGAAAGGAATCAGTGCCTCATTTTATATTTAGAATTTTCCTAATTCTGGTAGGGGCTACATGCGCAGCAGTCAGCATTGAATTATTTTTAGTGCCAAACAATATTATCGATGGAGGCATCATCGGCATTTCGCTTATTTTGGATTATCTCTTTACAGATAACCCATTCATCAATTTTGCGACGATTGTTGTCATTTTGAATATTCCATTTATGATATCAGGATACAAACATATTGGGAAAACCTTTCTGGTTTCCACAGTAATTGGGATTGTCAGCTTAGCCGTGATTGAATCTTCACTTCATCATGTAGAGGCATTTACAAATCAGCCGATCTTAGCCACTGTATTTGGCGGGCTATTACTTGGTTTTGGTGTTGGACTTGTCATTCGTAATGGAGGTTCAATGGATGGAACAGAGATCTTAGGCATTCTGCTAACGAAAAAAATTCCATTCTCCGTCGGTGAGTTTGTCATGATCGTCAATGTGTTCATTTTTATTTGGGCAGGCTTTGTCTTCGGACCAGAGCAGGCTATGTATTCTGTTATGACATATTATTTGGCAATGAAAACAATTGATGCTGTCATTCAAGGGCTTGATGAAACAAAAGCTGTCATTATCGTGTCAGATTATTATGATGAGATCTCAGATGCGATTCTTCATCGACTTGGCAGGGGAACGACAAAGCTGAGAGGGAAAGGCGGTTATACAGATGAAGAAAAAGATGTCATCTACGCCGTTGTCACAAGACTTGAAATCACAAAGCTAAAATCCATTGTATTTGAAATTGATAGTCAAGCATTTATTACGATTATGGATACGCATGAAACAAAAGGCGGTAAGTTCAAAACAGCCATTCATTAGCTTTTATTTTACTTTTTAATCTTTCTTTTATATAATGAAATGTATGTATGAACAGAGAAAATGGCAAAAGCCATTTTCTTTTTGTTGTATAAATCGTAATCATTCTTTTTATATTGATTAAAGGTGGAAAGATTCATGGCAAAGCCAATTATTGAAATGAAGGACATTTCGTACTCGTATGGACAGCGAAATGTCATAGATCACATTCATTTAACAGTAGAGGAAGGGAACTTTCTAGCACTTGTTGGACCGAATGGATCTGGTAAAACAACCTTATTAAAATGCCTGCTTGGGCTCATTAAACCACAGCAAGGTGAATTAAAACTATTTGGCACGCCTGCTTCAAAATTTAGAGACTGGGATCAAATTGGATTTGTTTCTCAAAAGGCGAATAGTTTTAATACAGGTTTCCCTGCTTCTGTTTACGAGGTCGTCGCAAGTGGATTGACGGCGAAAATAGGTTTATTCAAACGAATGAGCAAGCAGGACAAGTGGCAAGTTGAGGATGCCATTCGCTCAGTTGGGATACAAGATTTAAAGCACCAAAACATCGGGGAACTTTCAGGTGGTCAGCAGCAGCGTACCTTTATTGCCCGTGCGCTCGTCAGTCAGCCAAAGCTGCTTATTTTAGATGAACCAACGGTTGGGGTAGACCAGCGGACAGTTGAGGGCTTTTATCGGCTGCTCGAAACATTGAACAAAGAAAAAGGAATGTCTTTAATTCTCGTCACACACGACGTTGGCACCGTTTCTGATAAAGTCACCCATGTGGCTTGTTTAAATCAGACACTTCATTTCCACGGAGATGCAGCAACGTTTGATTCAATGGATGATCAGGCGTTATCTCAATTTTACGGACATGACATTCAAGTGATTCATCACGATCATCACCATCATGGGGGACATGAATAATGCTATTTCCATTTTTTCATTATGAATTTTTACAAAATGCGTTTATCGCAGGAATGCTGATCGGTTTTATTGCGCCCTTGCTTGGTGTATTTATCGTCGTGAGAAGGCTCTCGCTGATTGCAGATGCCCTCAGTCACGTATCACTTGCGGGTATTGCAGCAAGTTTATTCCTTGATAAAAAGTTTGGCCTTTTGACAGGGGTGAGCCCGCTGTACTTAGGGATGGCGTTTTCTGTTGCCGGTTCGTTATTTATTGAACGCCTGCGTTCCGTGTATAAGCATTATCAGGAACTTGCGATACCTATTATTTTATCAGGCGGTATCGGGATTTCCGTCATCTTCATTTCACTAGCGAATGGCTTTAATACAGATTTGTTTAGTTATTTGTTCGGAAGTGTCAGTGCGGTGTCGAGATTAGATCTTTGGATTGTTGTTGGGATCTCACTCGTTGTAGTGTTAGTTGTCGTGCTTTTATATAAAGAATTGTTTTTACTTTCTTTTGATGAAGAGCATGCAAAGGCTTCTGGTATTTCAGCGAAATGGATTCATTTTATTTTTATCTTAGTTGTTGCACTTGTCATTGCGGCATCGATGCGTATCGTAGGTACACTACTTGTCTCTGCGCTCATGACACTTCCTGTTGCGGCAAGTATCCGCATTGCCAAAGGGTTCAAACAGGCAATCTTCCTTTCGATCTTGTTCGGTGAATTGTCTGTATTGGCGGGATTGATCTTAAGCTATTATCTAGATTTAGCGCCAGGCGGAACCATTGTGATGCTGTCCATTTTGATTTTAATCGGATGTATTTTTATTGGAAAATTCAAAAGGGGGAATCATCATGAACGTACAAGAAGCGCTTGATTTATTAAAGGAAAAAGGCTACAAGTATACAAGCAAACGTGAAGATATGCTTCAACTGTTTTCTGATTCTGATAAATATTTGACTGCTAAAAATGTGCTGACGGCACTAAGTGAAGACTACCCGGGTCTTAGCTTTGATACGATTTATCGAAACCTGTCGCTATATGAAGACTTAGGTATATTAGAAACAACGGAATTGTCAGGGGAGAAGCTTTTTCGTTTTAAATGCTCTTTTTCTCATCACCACCATCATTTTATTTGTCTGACATGCGGTAAAACAAAGGAGATCGATGCCTGCCCTATGGACAAGTTAGACGCCGATCTAGAGGATTATCACATTAGCGGACATAAATTCGAAATATACGGAACGTGTCCTTCCTGCGAACCGAAGGAAGTTCACTCATAGACTCATAAAAAAGCCAGCCGTAGAGCTGGCTTTTTCTTTTGTCTTTTTGAAAACGTTTTACAAAGGGCGGCTGTTTCATTAAAATGAGAACAAGGTACTGAAGCAATTTGCGTCTTTTGGAGTAAAGGGAGGGGTCAAAAGTGGCTTATTATGTCGTGTTCGATGTAGGCGGGACGAGAACAAAACATGGATTAATGGATCAGGATGGGGAGATTGTCACGAGCGGTGACTATGAAACGAACTGCCGGCAGCTTGAACCGTTTTTAGAAGCGATGGCGGATGTGGTCAAGCAATATCAGAGAACGTCGGATGTTAGCGGAATCGCGATTAGTCTTCCAGGCTTTGTGGACAGTGAAACAGGTTATACAGAATTTGCAGGTGCCATCATCGCCTTAAATGGTCAAAATATAAAAACACTTTTAGAAGCGAAAACATTTCTTCGTGTTGAAGTCGAAAATGATGCGAACTGTGCAGCTCTTGCAGAAAAATATAGTGGCCATGCGAAAGAGTGTGACAGCTTTATTTGTATGACGCTTGGCACAGGTGTTGGCGGTGGTATTTTCGCTGGCGGTCAGCTTGTGCGAGGGGCTTCCTTTCGCGGCGGTGAATTTGGCATGATGCTGACAGAGACAGAAAATGGACAATTTACAACACTTAACAGCAGTGCTTCAACGGCTGGTTTAATTCGCAGCTATAAAGAAAAGCAAGGAATTCCGCAAAGTACTCAAATAGACGGTCAAGACATTTTTGAAAAGGCAAAGCATGATCCGTCCATTGAAAAGTTAGTGGATCAGTGGTACAAGCGAATCGCCATTGGCATTTACAATGTAGCAACTGTCCTTAATCCAGAGAAAATTCTCATTGGCGGCGGCGTAAGTGCAAGACAGGATTTGCTGTCAAACATTGAGAAACATTTACATACACTGCATGCGTGGAAGAACATTCAGGTGAAGCTGGAAACGTGCTACTACTTGAATCAGGCAGGCATGAAGGGAGCACTGTACCATTTTCTCATGAAAGAAGGTCAGCTTGTTCCATCCAAAAAACCGATACATTAAGCGTATCGGTTTCAGCATGTAGACAAACCCTCGCACTCGCCCGCAGTCCTGCGCTCTGGTGCTCACGAATGTCAAATTCGCTCCGCAAAAGTAGCCGTCCTTCCTAGACTTCAAAGGTTTTCTATCACGCTGAAAAGAAGACAAAGGGCTAAAATAATGATCATTTTAGCCCTTTGTCAATAATCTGAGCCGATACATTTGAGTATCGGCTTTTCTACATTAATAAGCAGTTTCCAAACGCTGCTCGTATTGTTTAATCCATTGAGATGCTTCCTGCCAGTTGTTGACGCGTATAATCCTGTCGTCAATGGGCATTTGATTATATGGGGAGTTAAAAAGAATAACTGGGATGTCAGCCTCTTTTGCAATCATTGTGGCATTCCCATGATGATCCTCGAAGAACACATCAATTTTGTGCTTTTGAACAGCTTCGAGCTTGTGATGACCGCCAACCAGCTCAATGTCATCATAGTGCACGTGATGTTTGTGAAACCACTCGTAGGTGATATCCGCATGATGCTGCCTTCTCGCTGTAATATAGATTAGCCTGTGTTGATGTTTCATTTGATCAAGCATCTCTTTTGCGTCCTTAGCAGGATTTGCCTGTTTATATATAATAGGCTCATGCTGATTCATCCAGCCCCAAAACTCTTCTTGAGAAATATTTAAAAGCTTCGTCAAATCATATTCTGTCATATCATCTAGTGTCATCGCACGTTGGAACGACTCATTTAAATAGGGAACAAAGGTGTCCTGCGCCGTCACTGTGCCATCTATATCAATTCCTAAACGTAACATGCCCACACTCCTCATTTTTATACTCTTAAAGTGTAACATAATCAATTCACAATTCCAGCAAGTTTTAGCAAACATGAAACAGACATTTTTGCTCATACTAAAAAAGCTCCTTTCTATTAACCAAAAGGGGGAATTGATCATGGAAAGAGACGAAGATTTCAGAAGAAATGATCGTGAAATCGACACACACTTTAGTAATGATGATGGCTATCTAGAGGAAACAGCTGCTGAAATTGCAGAGCCATATCAGGCTTCAAGAGATCGAGTAGACAGACGAGAACGTGACCAAGTAGGTGACGATTCAGGCAGTAAGGGGATAGGCTATACAGCACTCGCGATTGCGATTATCTCGTTATTTGTCTTGCCGGTGCTATTAGGAGTAGCGGCAATCGTCGTTGGTTATATTGCAAGAAGAAAAGGAGCACATGCGCTTGGCGCATGGTCAATCGGGATCGGAATTGTTTCCGTCATCCTTGGCATATTTATCACCCCGTTCTTTTAACAAGAACAGAAAAACGCCTGACAGTGACGTCAGGCGTTTTTTGTTATGCGTTGGCTTTTGCTTTTTCAGCTTCCATTTTTGCATAATGCTCTTCAGCAATTTTATCGATTTCTTTTTTCAGTTCTTCGACCATTGTTTCTTCTGGCACTTTACGAACAATTTCACCTTTGCGGAACAATAGGCCTTCGCCTCTAGCTCCGGCAATTCCGATATCAGCTTCACGCGCTTCACCTGGACCGTTTACAGCACAGCCAAGAACAGCTACTTTAATCGGTGCTTTAATCGTGGAGATATATTCTTCGACTTCATTTGCAATGCTAATGAGGTCAATTTCAATTCGTCCACAAGTTGGGCAAGAGATCAGTGTGGCTGCATTTGCTGCAAGACCAAATGATTTCAACAGTTCACGTGCTACTTTTACTTCCTCAACTGGATCAGCACTTAATGAAATGCGGAGTGTATTCCCAATCCCCATATTCAAGATAGCGCCGAGACCAGCTGCACTTTTAACCGTACCTGCAAATAATGTACCTGATTCTGTAATTCCAAGGTGAAGAGGGTAGTCAAATGCTTTTGCTGCTTTTTCGTACGCCTCAATAGCTAGGTTTACATCAGATGCTTTCATGCTGACGATGATATCATGAAAATCTAGATCTTCTAGAATTTTAATGTGGTGCAGTGCACTTTCGACCATACCATCTGCTGTTGGGTAGCCGTATTTATCAAGAATTTTTTTCTCTAATGAACCAGCGTTTACCCCAATACGGATTGGAATGCCTTTTTCTTTTGCTGCTTTTACAACCGCTTCGACTTTTTCTCGTCTTCCGATGTTTCCTGGGTTGATTCGAATTTTGTCTGCACCTGCTTCAATCGCTTTCAGTGCAAGCTTGTAGTCAAAATGAATATCGACAACAAGCGGGATGTTGATTTGTTTTTTTATGTCTGCAATCGCATTTGCTGCACGCTCGTCTGGGCATGCGACACGCACGATTTGACAGCCTGCTTCTTCAAGACGCTTAATTTCAGCTACTGTCGCTTCGACATCATGTGTTTTGGTTGTTGCCATACTTTGAATGACAACCTCATTATTTCCACCTATAGTTAAAGGTCCCACTTTGACGGGACGCGTTTTAGTACGATGTGTGACTTCACTCACTTGTCAATCGCTCCTTAGTGTACAAGCAATCATTTGCCATGTACGTCTTGTTTTACAGTTCATATTGTAACAGTCTCTCTGTATGAATGACAAGGAATTAACGTTTTATCTCTTATATACCGGAAACTTATATGTGCTGCCTGCCCGAATTTCGTTTGCTTTGACGCCTTGATTCAGCTCTTCAAAATCCTCAATGACTTCATCAAGTGGCTTGCTTGTATGGACGATAGAGACGACAGTTTCACCTTGTTTCACTGTGACCTTCTTATATGCTTTTTTCTCAGGTGTTTGAAAGGCATTTGCAGGGACAGCTGGACCTTCTTCAACGGGAATGGTGCCATTTTTTAAATCAAAAAAGATAATAAAGAGGACAAACAAACTGATTAGCAAAAAAATAATACGCCGCATTTCACTCACCGCTTTTAAGAGTTTACTTCAGTCTATGCATGTCCCGAAATGATAGAACCAACATGAGGAGAAAAGCTGGAAAGGGAGGTTCTAGTTAGTTCTAGTGAGTCTTGTATTGAATTTACGCTCGGTGGTGCTTTTTCAAGCTTCTATCACGATTATGATAAAATAAAAGCAGGGGGAGAGTTTATGAAGAAAATAAGTCAGCATATATATGTGAGAACGCTAACAGAAAATGATGCACAATCACTACTCGCACTTGAACTTGAGAATCGCTCATATTTTCAGCAATTTACACCTTTGGTCAAAGATGATTTTTTCACGATATCTCGTCAAATTGAACGAATTCAGCGCAGTGTGGAAAGATGCGCACGGGATGAAGCCTACATGCACGGTATTTTCTTAAATGAAACAGATGCCTTAATTGGGACAATCTCATTAAGTTCTGTCGTAAGAGGTCCGGTAGAAGGAGCTTGGCTAGGGTATGTACTTGATGAAAAGCATGGCGGGAAAGGGTATATGACAGAGGCCATTCGTTTAATCATCGATTATGCCTTTGATGAGCTGCACCTGCATCGTATTGAAGCTGGAGTAAAGCCGAGTAATATAGGCTCCATTCGTGTGCTTGAAAAGACAGGTTTTGAAAATGAGGGACTCAATCGTAAAAAAGTGAAGATTAATGGCGTGTGGGAAGATCATTATTTGTTTGCGATCATTCATCCGGATGAATCATAGAGCACGCACATACATAAAAAGCTCCTCCAAGTTGGGGGAGCTTTCATATACTAAATTAATTTTTGACAAGTGGTTTATGTTTAGCGGGTATTTCCTTTACGACAAGGTATAAGAAGATAAAGTTAATGACCCAATTTAATAAAAATGAATTCGCAACAGGCGTGTTTAATGCACTCATGATGGCGAAAAAGACTGTTGTTAATGTGAGTGAGTAAGCAGAGAGCTTCCATAGCATTTGGAAGGACAGCTCTTTTTGCTGCATGCGTTTAATAAATGTACCAAGCATCGCAAGGAAAGTTGCGCTAATGAACATGAGAGCCGCAGTTGATAGATATAGCAGCACACAGATGACTGGGATAATAATCGCTTGATTCTGATTTGTAACGCGGGCGAGTTCGTCTTTTGTCAGCGTCCCACCAAGCAGCTGATACGGGATATCTGTCATTTGACCATCAATGGCAATCACAGCTTTTTCTTTTAATAATGCGATGGCTGTTTGCTTTGATTCAAGCTCACTTGCTTTTATTTTTTCAGCAGGATCAAAAATGATCGTAATGCCGTTTTCTTCTTTTTCTATCGGTTCACTTTGATCCGCTTGAAGCTTTCCTTTTTCGATTGAGAAATCAGGTAAATCTTTTTTGATCACATGCTGAAATCCTGACATCGCATTCGAGATCTCTTGACTCATATGATAACCCTGAGGAACTGCTGCGATGATCGAAAGGATAAAAATGAATAAAATCGCTTTGCCAATCCCTGTAAACCGTGCTTTAGCAATATCTTTTGGTGAATAAATGCCTTTTAACAATAGTTTAAATACGTTCAATCAATTCACTTCCTACATTCTTTTCTATTTCTCATATTGTATCAATGTCTATCTAACAAGTACAAGTATGGCCTTCATTGCTGGTTAAGATAGTGTGAATGAGGCATAATGTATACAGCAAATAAAAAGGAGGCGGCTGTGACTTGGACGTGCTGTATTGGATTCTGATCATTTGTGCATTTATCATTGCATTTGTTGGACTTGTTTATCCTATTATCCCTAGCGTGGTTTTTATGGTTCTCGGATTTATTCTATATGGTTTCTTTTTCAGCTTCGAGCCGCTGACACTGACGTTTTGGCTCATTCAAGCCGTATTTACCGCAGTATTATTTGCGGCAGATTATGTCTCAAACCTGATTGGGGTCAAGCGTTTTGGCGGCAGCCGTGCAGCTATTTGGGGAAGCACCATTGGGTTATTAGTCGGTCCTTTTGTGATTCCGATTGCAGGAATTATCATTGGTCCATTTATCGGAAGTGTTATAGCAGAGCTCCTTGTTCATCAAAAAGATGTGAAGACAAGTGTGAAAGTAGGATTAGGCTCGTTAATCGGATTCATATCAGGTGTATTTGCCAAAGGATTGATTCAAGCGCTGATGCTGGGCATCTTTTTATTTTATGTCCTTCGATAAATAGAAAAAGGGCGTTTAAAACTTTTTCTAAAGGGCTAAATACAAAATAAACACTGAAATGTTTCAGATCATGAGCAATAACATTGAAACAAGCCAATTCTTTTGATACTCTTTGAGTAGGGTGAATTGCTTGCTTACGACCTAAGGAAGCATTTCAGTACATACATTTCTAAGGAGGAATTTAACCATGGCTTTTAAACTTCCAGAATTACCATATGCTTACGATGCATTAGAACCACATATCGACAAGGAAACAATGACGATTCACCACACAAAACATCACAACACATACGTAACAAACTTAAACAAAGCAATCGAGGGTGTATCAGCTCTTGAAGATCAATCAATCGAAGAGCTAGTGGCTAACCTAAACTCTGTACCAGAAAACATCCGTACAGCTGTACGTAACAATGGCGGAGGACATGCTAACCACTCATTATTCTGGACGCTTCTTTCACCAAACGGTGGCGGCGCACCAACTGGTGAACTTGCAGATGCAATCGAAAAAGAATTAGGCGGATTTGAAAAATTCAAATCTGATTTCGCTGCAGCAGCTGCAGGACGCTTTGGTTCTGGTTGGGCATGGCTTGTTGTGAACAATGGCAAACTTGAAATCACAAGCACGCCAAACCAAGATTCTCCTTTAACTGAAGGAAAAACACCAATTCTAGGACTTGACGTTTGGGAGCATGCTTACTACCTAAACTACCAAAACCGTCGTCCTGATTACATTTCAGCTTTCTGGAATGTTGTGAACTGGGATGAAGTGGCTCGCCTTTACAGCGAAGCTAAATAAATTATTTGATTTGAAAAGACCTGCTCTTTAGAGAAGCAGGTCTTTTTATATTTTCCCTCCTTTTTTTACATATCTGCCTTTTGATGAGACAGACTATTGTGTAGAAAAGGAGAATGAAATATATGAGCAGATTAAAGAAAATGTTCGGGGACATGGATGTTACAAGAGATTTAATGCTCCTCCTCACGATTGGCGGATTATATGCACTTGCCATTGCGTTATCAAATACGTTTGTAAACGTGTATTTATGGAAACAGTCGGGGAAATTCACGGATCTTGCGATTTACAATCTGGCTATTGTTGTGCTTCAGCCCATTACATTTTTATTCGCAGGCCGGCTCGCTAAAAAAATAGACCGGGCGTTTGTCCTTCGTTTCGGCGTGATCTTCTTAGCCGCTTTTTACTTAATTGTCTTAATAGCAGGAGAGCACGCGGCCGCGCGGCTTGTTTTATTAGGGAGTGTCCTTGGGATCGGCTATGGTTTTTACTGGCTTGCTTTTAACGTACTTACCTTTGAGATCACCGAGCCTGAAACAAGAGATTTCTTTAATGGGTTTCTAGGAGTCCTCACCTCTACAGCTGGCATGATCGGTCCACTGATCGCGGGTATTGTCATTTCTCAATTAACAGATGATACGGGCTATACAGTGATTTTTACTTTATCGCTAATTTTGTTTTCATTAGCGGTTGTGATGAGTTTTTTCCTTAAGAGAAGGCAGTCAAAAGGAAAATTTATCATCAAGCAAATATGGAAAGAACGCCATGCCGACGAGAATTGGCGTAAGATTACAACAGCTCACTTTTTTCAAGGGCTTCGTGAAGGGGTCTTTGTCTTCTTAATCAGTGTCTTTGTGTTTATCGCAACAAACAGTGAACTTGCTCTTGGGACATTTGGTTTGGTGAACTCAGGTGTTGCCTTTTTCGCTTATTTCTTCGCTACGCGTTTGATTAAGAAAAAATGGCGTAAGAAAGCCATTATGCTTGGCGGGCTGATTTTATACGGTGCCTTGTTCTTAATCGTCTTTCACTTGTCCTATGTATCACTTCTCATGTATGCGGTAGCCATCGCGATAGGATATCCGCTTCTGCTTGTTCCATATGTATCCTTAACATACGATGTCATCGGTCATGCAAGGTATGCAAGGAAAGCCCGAATTGAATATATTGTGGTCAGAGAGCTGTTTTTAAATGCTGGCCGTATTTGTTCCATTGTGTTGTTTCTTCTGTCTGTCACTTTACTTGGTGATGAGCTCGGGATACCTGCATCTCTTGTTGTGCTTGGAGCGGGACATACCCTCATTTATTTCTTTGTAAAAGATATTCATTTGAAAGAAAAAACTGCTGATATGAAAGAGGCAGACGGTCAAAAGCCAGTTTCTCAGACGAACCTTATTAAGGGAGAAAGGTAAAATTTCTTACCAATGGAACATCAAATTTCTAGATAAATAATAGAAAAACCGCTAAAATGATGATGGCACCTTTTATACACAAAAAGGGGTGCCATTTCTTTCTTGATAGAAAAGGTGATGTGATGAGAAACAAGAAAAACAAAAAAGACGCGAAGGAAGGGCGCAAAACACTTCCAATCCGGCTGAATTTACTATTTTTAGCTGCGTTTATTATTTTTACAGGTGTTGTTGTAAGACTCGGATTTGTACAAATTGTCAATGGAGAAGATTATAAAAAGCAGGCAGAAAAACAAGAGGATGTAAATGTCAGCTCAGCTGCTCCACGCGGGAAAATTTACGATCGAAACTATAATACGATTGTCAGCAATAAAGCGCTAAATGCCATTACATATACGAGAACCTCGACGACTTCACAAGAAGAGCGGCTCAAAGTGGCTACAAAATTAGCGGATATGATTCATGTGAGTACGAAAAAAATCACAGATCGTGACAAAAAAGATTTCTGGATCTTAACGCATCCGAACGAAGCGAAAAAGCTTGTTCAAAAGGAATCGGAATTAAAGGGTGACGATAAGATCGCTGATGATAAATTATATGAGCTTCAGCTGAAACGCATCACGGACAAGGAATTAAATCAACTGACGAAAAAAGACTTACAAGTGCTTGCGATTAAAAGACAAATGGATGCAGGCTATGCACTTACGCCTCAATTCATTAAAAATGATGATGTGAAGCCAAGCGAAATTGCTTACGTCTCTGAGCATTTGGACGAGCTGCCAGGTGTGGATGTGACAACAGACTGGTCACGCAGCTATCCTTATAAAGGACTGCTTCGCAGTATGCTCGGCAGTGTGTCCTCAAGTGATGAAGGACTTCCGCAGTCACTTCTTGAACATTATTTATCGCTCGGCTACAGCCGAAATGACCGTGTAGGAAAAAGCTATCTAGAATATCAATATGAAGATGTCCTGCAAGGCCAAAAGGAAAAAGAGCAGAGTACAACTGATAAAGAGGGCAATGTGACAAGCTCTAAAGTGCTAACAGAAGGAAAGAGCGGGAAAGACCTTGTGCTCACCATTGATATTCAGCTGCAAAAAGCGGTTGAAAAAATCATTGAAAAGAACTTGAGAAGTGCGAAACAAAGAGGCGGGACAGAGCTTCTTGATCGTGCGTTTGTTGTCATGATGGACCCGAGAAATGGAGAAGTTCTCTCCGTTTCGGGGAAACAGATTTCAAACAAAAACGGAAAATACAAATTTGATGACTATGCATTAGGAACAATGACATCATCCTATGCGATGGGCTCAGCCGTAAAAGGGGCCACTGTACTGACAGGCTATAAAACAGGCGTGATTCACATTGGAAGTACCCAGTACGATGAACCGCTATATATCGCGCAGTCACCGCCTAAGAAATCCTATCAAAATATGGGACTCATTAATGATTTAACGGCACTCGAGCGTTCATCTAACGTGTATATGTTTAAAACAGCGATTGCCGTTGGAAAAGGGGAGTATCGTAAGAACCAGCCGCTCCCAATCGATCCGAAAGCTTTTGATACATTCCGTTATAATTTTAGTAAATTTGGTCTTGGTGTCAAAACAGGGATTGACCTGCCAAACGAAGCGACAGGCTACCGGGGAACGTCTACACAATCTGGTCTCCTGCTTGACTATGCAATTGGACAGTATGATACGTTTACACCGCTGCAAATGGCGCAATACGTTTCAACGGTTGCAAATGGCGGATATCGTTTACGTCCGCAGCTTGTGAAAGAAGTGAGAGAGCCAGATCCGCAGCGCGGCATTGGTGCTGTAACAGAATCCGTCAAACCAGACGTATTGAATAAACTAGACATGACAAGTGATGAGATCAAGCGTGTTCAGCAAGGGTTCAAGCTTGTCATGCAGAACCCAAGAGGGACAGCCTACTCGAACTTTGGCAACAAAAAGTATAACCCAGCTGGCAAAACAGGAACCGCTCAATCATTCTATGACGGCCCAATTAAAAGCAAACGCGGCACACCAACATACAACACAACACTTGTGGCGTATGCGCCTGCTGATAATCCAGAAGTGGCCATTTCCGTCGTTGTACCATGGGTGTATCAAGACTACAATCAGCGCTATCCAATTACAAATGATATCGGTGAACAAGTACTAGACAAGTACTTTGAGCTGAAATCAAAACAGGAAAGCAATGATACTCAAGCGAAGAACAAAAATAAAATTGAAAATGAAGCAGAAACAAATGACTAGACCTTTTCTAGGTAAAAACGCTCACTTTTTGTGGGCGTTTTTTTACGTTTTCTTCAAAATTTTCGAGATAAATTGACAAAATACATAAAAAACATCGCAAGATCTCTACAAAACTTCGACATTTACAAAACCTTAACATTCCATTTAAACGAAATTAATAAAGAACCTTTAATGTATTACTCGTAGGACAAATTATTCAGGGGGTATTCTTGAAATGAAAAAGAACAAATTATGGCTGCT